>Ga0209417_1001649_pt1 | contig 39744 bp, 37 predicted proteins | sample RifGroF2_FD_184002 | JGI IMG/M metagenome (GOLD analysis project Ga0209417, IMG submission 184002) | Groundwater microbial communities from Rifle, Colorado, USA - Groundwater F2 (SPAdes) (version 2) | ecosystem: Environmental > Aquatic > Deep subsurface > Groundwater | place: Rifle, Colorado... | reverse complement strand
CATGCACTCGCCATAACCGTACCTCAAGGTGTTGCGCAAAACATTCAATTGACCGTACAGCTAAACCAAACATTGAAAGCGCCTATTTATAAAGGGCAAACAATCGGGACAGTGATTGTCAAACAAAACAATGACATCATTGCAAATCAACCCCTCGTGGCTTTTGAAACCGTTGAAAAAGGCGGTTGGCTAAGGCATTTAATCGATCATTTTAAACGGCTATTTTCAAAAACACAATTATCGACAATTACCCCTATTATCAAAGGCTAAATCAATGTCTACCGTTTATTTAAACGGTCAATTTTTACCGATCGAGGCGGCACATATTTCACCCCTCGATCGTGGATTTTTATTCGGCGATGGCGTTTACGAAGTCATTTCCGTTTACCAAGGAAAATTATTTCACGCACAAGAACATCTCGATCGGCTCAATCGCAGTCTTGATGCCATTCGCCTCTCATCTCCTTTTCAAAAGGATCAATGGCTTTCTCTTATTCACGAATTACTCCAACGAAATCAAATCACGCATCAAACAAAATCGATCTATTTGCAAATTACACGGGGTACAGATACCAAACGAGATCATTTATTCCCATCTGCTGATACGGCACCCACCGTTTTTATTTTCTTGATGGATTTGCACCCGCCCGGCTACGAAAAATTACAGCAAGGATTTAAAGCCATCACGTATCCAGATCATCGCTGGGATTGCTGCCACATTAAATCAATTTTATTATTGCCTAATATTCTTGCTTCTCAAACCGCAAAAGATAATCAAGCGACTGAAGCTTTATTGATACGAAACGGTTATGTATTGGAAGGCGCCAGTAGCAATGTATTTATCGTAAAAAATAACGTGCTCCAAACACCGCCACTCGGAAAATTTATTTTAGGCGGTGTAATCCGTGATATCGTTTTAGAACTCGCCAAACAAAATCACATTCAAACACAAGAAACATCCATTACACAAGAGGCACTATTTGATGCCGATGAAGTTTGGGTCACGAGCTCAACGCGCGAGATCATGCCGATCATTGACATCGATCATCAGCAAATCGGCACGGGCAAATCGGGGCCTTTGTGGCATCGAATGATTCGATATTTCCATGCGCTTATCAATACTAGTACCTCAAATTAACGTAAAGATAATCATGGTAAATTATTCCAATGCGAAGAGGAAGTTACCTCAATCGCATACTCATCGTCAAAGATGGCCCTTGAGCTATATTTCGTTCTAATTCTTCCATCGAAGAAGATTCAAATACGCTACGGATAAAAGGTTCCGCTGCCTGTAAACCGTACGGCGCTAATGGAACTGGAATAGATGTACTCAAAAGGACCTTCCAATCATTAGGTGAAATTTTCGCCTGGAATAGCGCACTTTTAACAGGTATCCCCTCCGATTGATACGATTGCTGAAAAAAGGGATCCACCACCCAGCAGCGCCAAGTTTCCATTGAATTTAATGCGGGGTTTGGTGATGGATCTTGCCTTCCAACTAAAATAACCGCTTGATTTGGGTCTAATTCGGCGACATCTCTGCGAGCATGCTCCAATCCTCTCACGCGTTGAATTGTGAGATACTCAATTTTTTTGTCTTTCATCTCTGGATATTTCATTAATTCAAAAAGTGTAACGGCCATTAGTTCTATGCATAAACCCTTAGTTTTACAATCTCCGTCATCGTTTGGATACAAAGAAATAATTTTAAGGAATAAAAGATTTTCCAATCTAAATTGAAGTTCTTTTGAAATTTGAAGCGCAGGCGAAGGCTGCAAATAAACACTTAAATTTTTCAAAAGCTCTGGTAATAATTTTGTACAAAAAGTGTCTATTTGGAAACGCCTATCATTAAGGCGTCTATTATCTTCGACTTGCGGCACATCTTCTAATGGTGGGTAATACGCTATAGCTCGAGCCATCGCTGCTTGAAAAATAGCCCTATAATCCTGTGGAGGCGCTGAGCGCGCGCCATGATCAAAGAACGCAGAAGGAGGCCGTCTTTCCCCGTGCGTTGTTTCTACGATTTGCGCCTTTCGTAAAAGCGCAATCCTGGCTTCTGCTTGCTCTCTTGCCACTCTTTCATTTTCTTGTGCTAACTTTTCTCGAGCTTGCAATTCGTCTAACTTCTTTGCATAAGCTTCTCTTATAGAAAATTTACATTCTTCCGAAAAAAATTGAAAAAACCCGGCTATCGCGCTTTTAAACTCTCCCAATGCCTGCGATGTTTCCCTAGAACACACAAAAGATATAAAAATACCAACAGTATCTTGAGAGTCAGTCATCGACAAGATTAGTTCTGCGGATTGCATTTTTTTTAATACCATCATTACATTTTCGGTTGTTGCAGATTGACCTCGAATAAACTTAAGAAGGTCATGAAATTTTTTATCCCAATGCCTAAGTTCACCATCAGTAACAGAGATGATTCCGCCGCTCGCCCATACCTTTACTTTAGATATTATTTTCACAGGCTGATTTTCCACCATCCTAAGCATATTATAACCTCTTTTATTTTTAAATTATTAGATTGAATACGGGTAATTTTCGCTCTACTTGAACAAGTTTATTTCAATTTCCTTAAGGTAATATTAAGACTGCCTATAAAAATTGCGTTTTTTCATTTTTCTTATTGTTTTTCTCATCTGTGATATCCGTCTGAATTCCGGATGATTTTGTGCATAAATGCGCAAAATCATCCGGAATGGCGTAATTTCGCCAATAAAATTATAGACCCTATCCAACTCTGGATTTGAAATTGACAATTACCTTAATTTTCTTCATGATTGATTTCAATTGGGGAGCTATTTCGGCTGAGAGGTTCACTGAACGACCCACAACCTGATCCGGATAATGCCGGCGGAGGGAATGATGATCATGACAAGTCAATTTTGTGTAACGCCGCCCACCATCCATCTTTCAATACATCGTGTCGCCTATCAACAAAAAACGTTATTTGAAAATTTTGAAATCACATTACCCGCTCAACAATGGACTTGTTTCTTAGGCCCGAGCGGCGTCGGAAAAAGCACTTTATTACATTTAATCGCAGGCCTCGATATTAGAGCCGATGAAAAAACGTTTTCGATCAAACTTGAAACATCGGATTCTAAACCGCTAAAGCATCGCATCGCGTACATGGGTCAACAAGATTTACTTTTACCCTGGCTTTCCGTCATCGATAATGTCGCTCTCGCCTTTCGATTACAAAAAATTTTAACGCCCAACATTCAAAAAAAGGCGCTCGAAACGCTCGAACACATGCACTTAGCGCACATCGCCCATCAAATGCCACACACTTTATCCGGCGGCATGCGACAACGTGTAGCGCTCGCAAGAACTTGGTTGTGCGATCAACCCGTCGTTTTGATGGATGAGCCGTTTTCAGCATTGGATGCCATGACACGATGGCATTTACAACAGCTCGCCTCCGAATGGCTATCGGATCGTTCTGTTATTTTTGTCACACACGATCCAATCGAAGCTATCCGATTAGCGCATCGCATTGATGTCTTCAGTGGATCACCCGCAAAAATCATCGCAACATTTAAACCTGAAGGGGATATTCCACGAGATATTACTGATCCCAAAATATTTGCATTTCAAAATAAATTATTGGTTGAGCTGAAAAAAGCCTATGAGGGGTTTTTATAAACAATAGTGAGGAACGCGCTGGAGGCCTCCCCGGGCATCGGTATTTTCAAGCTAAAGATGAAAAAAATTGAAGAAGATTACGCTTCGCAGCGACAGTTAACAAATCGGTGAAAAATAGGTATGAAAAAACAAAAAATAATAGCAAATAAAACAAGTCACCGCATAAGTGGTGCACATCCCCTCAATCCTCAATCCTCAATCCTGTTCCGTATCAGTATAATTATCTTATCGCTTGGATTATTCTGGCAAATCACCATTTGGATTTTTCAATTACCCGTTTATTTATTACCCGCTCCATTAATCGTTCTGAAAACGCTTTTCCAACAAATGTCGTTAATTCTTTCTCAACTGATCCCGACACTCACTGAAATTATCCTGGGCTTCATCTTTGGCGCATTATTCGGCATAACAAGCGCGATTATCTTGATTTATTTTCGTCCCGCACGATTGTGGTTTATGCCAATTTTGCTCATCAGCCAAGCGCTTCCTACGTTCGCTATCGCACCCATTCTCGTCGTGTGGTTTGGGTATGGCATGGCGACAAAAATCATCACCACTATTATCATGCTATTTTTTCCCATCACCAATGCATTTTATGATGGGTTAAAAAATACCAATCCGCAATGGATTAACTTAGCGAAAACCATGAATGCTTCGCCTTGGCAAATTTTGTGGCATATTAAAATGCCCGCCGCCCTGCCTTCTCTAGCAACGGGTTTACGTGTGGCGGCAGCTATTGCGCCGATAGGTGCGATTGTCAGCGAATGGGTCGGCGCTTCCCGTGGACTGGGTTTTCTCATGCTTAACGCCAATGCGCGTTTACAAATTGATTTAATGTTCGCTGTTTTACTCGTCATTATCGCACTCACGCTCAGTCTTTATTTTTTGATCGATCGATTATTGCGGCTTTTAATCCCTTGGGAGAAATGGAAATGAACAAACAAAAAATAACCTATTTTATCGGTATTTTATTGATGCATTGCATGGTTTTCTCTGCAATTGCAGCGCCAATACAGGATCGTTGCACGCAACAATGTCATTTAACAGTGATGCTTGATTGGTTTATCAATCCGGATCACGCACCTTTGTTTATCGCCGAACAACAAGGTTATTTCAAACGCTATGGATTGGATGTTACGTTCATTCCACCGGCCGATCCAACAGACACGGTTAAATTGGTCGCTGCACAAAAAGCCGATATTGGTATCACCTATGAACCGCAGTTTTTACGACAACAGCAATCACAAACCTTGCCGCTTGTTCCTATAGGTACGCTTATCGAAGGACCACTCGATTGTTTCATTGTATTAAAAACTAGCGCCATTCATTCCATCGCTGATCTCAAAGGAAAGCGCATTGGTTATAGCTCTGCGAATACAGGCGGTGCTATTTTAAAAACCGTTCTTGCACAGGCGGGGCTTTCCGAATCCGATGTTACATTGGTCAATGTCCATTACAATCTCACGCAAGCCCTTCTCTCGAAAAAAGTTGATATGATCACAGGCGCCATGAGAAATTTCGAGCCGTATGAATTTCAACTGGTACGCCAACCGATTCGCGTTTTTTACCCTGAAGAAAATGGATTGCCTTATTATGATGAATTGATTTTTATCACGCATACTAAAAACTCAAACGATCCACGTATTCAGTTATTTTTAAAGGCCGTTCAAGCAGGGGCTGTCTATTTAAAAAATCATCCCCATTCGAGTTGGTTATTATTTGCCAAAAATCATCCTGAGCTGCATAATCCGATCAATGAAAAAGCGTGGTTTGCGACGATGCCCCGATTTACATTACGACCGCAGCTCGTTGATGAATCGCAATATGATTCATTTAAAAAAATATTATTAAAACCTAGATCATCCTCAGACACTCTCGTCCAGAAGAGATAGTTTGACTCGATATGCGATGAAAAGTGTGGACGACATTGGTTATAGTAACAAGAGGTTTATGTAGACTTATTTTATGACCGCATCAATGACTGCACATCCTCTGGATGTTCGAGCAATTCGGAAAGTAATACCTTCAAAAGTATTATCTTCCATTGAAAAAATTGAGTGTTTTGACATCATCAGTTCAACGAATCAGTATTTACTTGATGCGGCAAGAGAACATCATCCCCAAAAAACTTGGGTTTGTATTGCTGACCAACAAATAATAGGGCGTGGGCGACAGGCACGAACTTGGTTTTCCCCTCCCAATGTGAATATTTATTTTTCTCTGTTATGCTCATTAAAAACAGCTGAACTCTCAGGATTATCTATTGTCATAGGAATTATCATTGCCGAAGCGCTTCAACAATACGGCATAAAAAATATCTCTTTAAAATGGCCAAATGACATTCTATGTGATCATCAAAAACTAGGCGGCATTTTAGTTGAAACATTCCCTAACACTTCTGCCGATGAAACTTTTGTGGTCATTGGCATTGGATTAAATGTTAATATGATCGATCCTCCTCTTGAATTAATCACTCAACCATGGACTAGTTTGGCGCAAATTAACCATCGTTCTTATGATAGAAATAAAATCATTGGGTTACTTATTGAGCGTTGCTTAGTAGGGCTCGTACAATTAAAACAAAATGGCTTAACTTCTTTCACATCACTGTGGCACCGATACGATGAACTCAAAAATAAAATGATTTTCGTCGAAATGGGAGGGCAAATCATTGCAGGAACCGCAGAAGGAATTACGCCAGAAGGTTATTTGCTATTAAGAACGGGGCTTAATCAATTACAAACAATTATCAGCGCAGACAAAATACAGTTTGCCTGGGGGAATTTCGTTCGCCATTTAAACGACTCTGAATTTGAGCAGCAAATAGCCAAAAAATTAGAAAAAAAAAAGTCGATAAAATACGCACGGAGCAAGATGCTAAAAGAGTTGAAGAACACGAAAGAGAAATCGCCCATTCAGGACATAGCGCATTACTAAATGATCCGCTTTCACCAAAACAAAGGCTTCCTTCTTATTATAATGGCCTAACAAAATTAGGATTATCTCATCTTGAAGTGCTTCCAATAGATACTGATTCACAATTTATTCGAGATAAATCAATAAGTTATATTGTTTCAAGGTATCACATAACAGAAGAACGGGCGAGAGAGTATTTTGATAGAAGTTCTGGCATTAGCATCAATATCCCTTATGGGAGCGCTGTAGAACCATTTACAGTAAAAGATATCCTGAAAAAATTAATGGAGGAAAATAGACAATCGGCCCAACAAAACATACCTACACAAACAGGGTTTTCTTTTTCAAGGCAATTAATTACGGAATTTGCTAGATTTTTCATTTATCAAGATCTTGCTCTTAGCGCCTTAAACAAATATTACGACCATTATTTCATCTATTACCAAGGACTTTTGGGAATGATTATCGGAACGTTAGCGGAATGCATCTCGTCCGAAAGCCATCCTCCCCCCTATGTTATTGAACCCATGCCTCATGAAATATCCATAGCTCAAATAATATTTTTAGGATTTCTCCGAAAACAGGATTTATGGGATAAAATATGTGATCCAGATGCGACTCATTTAACGCAACCATCTGGAAGTAGTGATGCCGCAAGAGAAGAATCTGAAAAATGGCTAGAATCCGCAACAATGTGGAAAGAATACGGAAAACAACATAAAGAACGAGCATCAAGCAGCGAATGTCTAGCGCAAATATCGCAGGATATCGCAAGGGCATCGCATGAACGCTCTCAAAAATGCCAACCCTATAAAGCGCAATGCGAAGAATACACACGACATTGTTATGAAAGTTACCATGCCTGCTATCTTGTTCTTAGCCCATTACTCTATGCAGTAACACAAGAGAATGCAGAATTAGTGGCCATAATGTTTTTTGGTCTTTGTCGAGAATTCAACTTATGGGAAAGTAAAGATAAGCTTACACAGGCTGCTCTTGCTATTGATAATCGCGCGCCAAAAGAAGTAAAACCAAAGCGTCTTGTTATACAAAGGGATTCTCCTTTTCTGGCTTCAGCACACACTGTTCCCGCACTTCATCCATCCGCATCGACCGGGACCCCTTCACCAGGACAGTAACCATTTCATGAAGTAACGGTTTTAACGCCACTATTAACGCCTCTTTTGAAACAAAGTGTTGTGCGTGTGGGCCGAAATGTTTGACCGCTTCTTTCATTAATTCACCGACGCAGAATAAATCATCGATACCTTGTTGTCGTGCATAATCGCCCATTTCTGCGTGATAACGTTTTTCATCGGGGCCTAATTCACGCATATCGCCCAATACCAAAATTTTTCTTCCCGGTTGTGTAGCCAATACATCAATCGCTGCATGCGTCGAAGCAGGATTCGCATTGTACGAGTCATCGATAATTGAAGCGCCATTTATCGCCGGCATAATTTCCAATCGCCGATTTGTTGTTTCAATACGCTCCAATCCTATTTTAATCGTTGGTAGTTCAATGCCTGCTGCTAAACAAACTGCCGCTGCTGCGAGCGCATTGCATAGATTATGCCGGCCTAATAATGGCAATTGAATATCAATAGAACCTTTCCGCGAAATTAAAGTAAAACATGAATTTTTCGATGTTAATTTAATATTTTTAGCTGAAATGTCGGCATGTTTTTCAAGTCCGAAAGTAACTATTTTTTTATCAAGCGCTAATTGTCGCCAAAGCGCGCAAAATTCACTATCCGCGTTCAATACGGCTGTCCCACTTTCTAATAACCCCGAAAAAATCTCTCCCTTGGCTCTCGCAACACCTTCAATCGTTCCGCCTACACCCGCTAAATGCGAAGGAAACGCATTCACGATAACCACGATTGAAGGCTTGGCAATACGACTTAATCGCTCGATTTCTCCAAAATGACTCATCCCCATTTCCAAAACCGTATAACGATGCGATTCATTTAAATGCAGCAATTGAATCGGCAAAGTAATTTCCGTATTTTGGTTACCCTGCGTTGCTAAACAGTAATCAGCAGAACCGGCTGCTATCGACAAAATAGACGTGATCATATTTTTCGTGGTGGTTTTACCATTACTACCGGTCACAGCAATGACGGGAATACGAAATTGATGGCGCCAATCAGACGCCAATCGACCTAATGCTTCTAATACATTCGGCACAATAAAATAAGGCAATTTTGTTTGAACAGGTCGACTGATCAGTAAAGCGACTGCCCCAGCTTGTTCGGCGTCAGCGATGAAATCATGCCCATCAACACATTCGCCTGACAAAGCAATAAATAAATCCCCCGGTTTAACTTTGCGACTGTCGTAGGCAATATCGTGAAAGAAAATACCCGTTGGGAACAAATAAGGCAACGAGAGTAGCGTTGCAAATTGGCGCAAAGAGAAGGTAGGGTTGAGGATTGAGGGCTGAGACGCTCGAGATTGAATCGCTTCGCGATTGTTTATTGTATTCGCTATTATTTTTTGTTTTTTCATAGTTGCCTTTCATTTGTTTGTTAGTCGTCATTGCTTCGTCGCTAGCGCTCCTCGCCATGACAGCAGGCGATCTTCATCCACAATCCTTTTCCTGAATAACGCCACAAGCTTAAAATCACCCACTCGATTCAACATAGAACCTCTTTTCTATCATGCGGGCTCGATGTATTCAACCATCAAATTCAATTGTGTTCTGCTTTTAAATTCACTCAAATCTAAGCGATATAAAAGGTGCGCATAATCACATCGATAATTAGGCCATACCTTCACATCGACATTAAACGCCATCGCTTCAACTACTTGCCCATGGATTAAAAAAACTAATTTTAAATGTTTTGTCGCGACAATAAACTGCCGCAATATTTTAAAGTGCCCTTCAAATAAAGGTTCAGAAAAATCTTGCCCCCAAGGTTGAGCATCACGCAATAATCGGGCAAATTCAACGGAAATATCCGCATACGGCAATTCCCCATCGCTCATCAACGTAATCGTTTGCCGCGATAAATCATCAAAAAAAGGTTTCGCTTGTTCGTTAAAAATAAGGCTAAATTGCGCAAAATCTTGTTTGTGAATCGTAATGCCTGCAGCCATAGCATGACCACCATAACGTTTTATTAAGTTAGGATGTTTTGTTGAAATGCGGTCAAGTACATCGCGAATATGCAATCCTTCAATTGATCGTGCCGATCCTTGAAGCCATTCTTGATCTCGATCCTGCTCGGTAAATACCACAACCGGTCGTTGAATATGATCCTTAATGCGTGCTGCAACAATCCCAATCACGCCTTCATGCCACGTTTTATTCAACAAACACAATCCATCCGGTAACGCTTTTTCAGCAAACGTTAATTGATGCGCAATAAAATGCAGCGCTTCTTGGTGCATCTTTTTTTCAATTTCGCGACGCTCCAAGTTCAACTGATCTAATCGCTTCGCGATCGATAGAGCTTCCTCAGGATCATCCGTTAATAAACAGTGTACCGCCAACATCATCGATTCTAACCGACCCGCCGCATTCAGTCGTGGGGCAATCGCATAGCTGATATCGGATGCTTTAAATGTCGCTTGAGCACGCCCTGCCACTTTAAGCAAAGCCTTCATGCCAACAACACACCCCCCTGCTCTGATTCGCTGAATCCCTTGATAAACTAAAATACGGTTATTTTGATCGAGAGACACGACATCAGCCACAGTTCCTAAAGCAACTAAATCTAAAAAGCGACCTAAATTAAGATCGGGTAATTCTACTTGCTGAAACCAGCCCATCTCGCGTAAACGGGCACGTAAAGCAAGCATTAAATAAAAAACGACGCCCACGCCTGCTAAATTTTTACTTGCAAACGAATCCAGTGGTTGATTGGGATTTACAATCGCAGATGCATCAGGCAATTCATCAGACGCTAAATGATGATCGGTCACAACAACTTCAATCCCACGTTCTCGCGCCAATCGAATTCCTTCAATACTCGCAATCCCATTATCTACTGTTAAAATTAAATCAGGCTGATACGTCATTGCCTGCTCAAGCAAAGCGGGTGATAACCCATATCCATCAGCAAAGCGATTGGGGACTAAAAAGTCGACGTGCGAAGCACCCATCAATCGCAACAAACGCACCGCAAGCGCTGTACTCGTTGCTCCATCGACATCATAATCGCCGAGCACCAAAATTCGATATTTTTTTTGCAAGGCCAAGACAAGCACATCAACGGCGCGATCAATATCTTTTAATGCATGATACGGCAACAACGATTGCAAAGAACAATCTAAAGCTGCCGCGCTTTGAACGTCTCGATTCGCATAGATCTGTTTTAATACAGGGTGTAATGAAAGCGCGCGCAACTCTTTCGAGATCGGCTTTTGGTTTCGATCAATTTGTTTTTTCATTTTTTGAATATTTTTCGCCAAAAATAGCTAAAAAATGAACGTTCTTGCGAGCGTACTGAATAAACTATGTCTTCTTTTTCTTCGCGCAAAAATCGATACCATAGTAGCGGAATATTTTTTTATTATATTTATTCGCGGAAGATATCGCTAAAACCGCACCAGCAAGCCATAATAGCAAAGCAAAAATAAATCCATTTTTAATCGCAACAGCGATCAGAAAAACAATCATGAGAATAATGCCGCCTAACATATTGGCATAAGTCAAACCCAAAGGGCCTAACAATAAGGCTAGCAAAAAAGCTCCTATCACGCTTTTCCCAGGTTTTAAAATAATCGTTGGTTGTTGTAGGGTGGGTGTTTCCATTTTTCTTGATCTCCTCAATTAAAAATCTACATAACTACCGCGTGCAATATAATTACATTAACAATAATGTCAACCGCAAAATAAGCGCATTATCAAACGAGTTCGTTCCACCATTTTGCGGCGGATAATCTTTATCACGGCGATACTCTACAGCAACAATCGTATTCTTCAAAATCATCGAGCCACAGGCAAGCGAATACCGGTATTTGGGTAGATTTAACGCATTCGTTGCACCATTCACATTATGTGCTTGACGCGTCAATTGATAACTGGCCGTCAATTTGCTGTCATGCCCTGCAATTGGAAATGCATACGACGTTTCAACCGTCGCGGCACGCGGTTCTGCCCCTTTTGTTGTGCCAAGACGAGGCTGCCAACTTAAATCGGTTGTTGAAAAACGTGTTAACGCCGTCACGTAATCAATGCCAAAACTAAACGGTCCTTGCGCAACTTCACCATAGGCTGCAATTGCACCAACACGCCTTACATACGTATTGTTTGCCAAATTAAAACTAATTTCGCCCACATCAATCATGTTATTCAAATAATCAACGCCAAAATCATAGGTAATCACATGGCTTAAATCGGAAAAATTTAAAGCGGCGCCATAATTACTGAGCGAATTATGATTGCTATGATTCGTCCGTTTAACGCCATCTAACGTATATAACCCGCCTGAAAAACCACTTTTATCGACAAACCCAACAACACCAGATACATCTCGTGTTTCCGATAACTCTTGTGTTAACGTCTTGGTAATCGGGTAAAGGTTGTAATGACCAAATGGTAAATATTGCTGTCCGACCTGTAAATAAAAAGGCGACTGATTAAAATTAGCTATTTTAGCATAAGCTTCATCCACTCGAATCCCATCCGTCGAAACATCATTTGCTCGATAATAGCGCGAATCGGTATCGGAGTAGAATAATCCCACATGCCCATTCACCCAATCATTCACATCCGCATCGACATTTAATTTGACTGTCGCGACCGAAAAATCATCGCGGCGCGATTGATTATTTTTCCCAAATTCCGGTTTTGTTTCATCAAAAGCATCTAAGTCCAATAAACCACCCAATTTGAACATATTCATCCAATCGGCGCCGCCTTTTGGATTGTCTTTATTTTGCATCATCGAATTGAAACGTTTTGTCAAATCGGATACAGAAGTCGAGGTGGGGGTTGGCGCCATCACGTTTAAAGTTTGTGATGATGAAATCATTTTATTAGAAGCCACACCATGGGTCGCGGGAGGTGGCGTTATTTCTTTATTGATTTTCGCCTCACCCAGCATCACTTGTGCATAGCCCATTGAACTGATGGATAAAGCCAAAACAGAACCTACTACTCGCTTAAATTTCATCGTCTATTTAACCTTCTAAAATGTAACCACTCAGCACGCTCGGAGGAACGATCTCAGCTGGGAAGTTACTCTAAAATTTGAAAATCACTTTTCCCAACGCCACACAATGGGCATCGCCAATCATCAGGGAGGGATTCAAAAGCGGTACCCGGCGGAATATGAGCGTCGGGATCACCCACGCTAGGATCATAAACATAACCACATACAGTGCACACATATTTTTTCATGACCATTCTCCTTTTGTAAAAAATTATCTGCTCGTAAAATCGTAGGAAATTCCTATTAAAAAAACATTTTATCGCGGAGCGACACCATGTTTCTCAACCCTCAATCCCCAATCCTGGGTTGTACGTTGGCGCATTTTTCGGTGATTTACCCTTCTTAAAAGTATGGTAATATTCGTATGTTAACGCTTCCCCAACTTTTAGTTCTTTCGCATTGATTAATTCACCCACATACAACGTATGCGTTCCCACATCGACCGATTGCAGCACTTTCACTTCCATAGTCGTGAGTGCATTATCTACAACTAACGGGCATCCTGTCAAACCGATTTCATGGTTAACATTTTTAAATTTGTCGATATCGCGCCCAGAATGAAATCCAAACAACCCGATAAATGGCATCGGCGTATCTTTTTCAAGCAAAGACACACCGAATGTGCCATTTTTCTGTACAAACTCATGCGTGAGTGTATTTTTCGACAAACAGGTCGCTATTTTCGGCGGATCGCAAGTCACTTGAAAAACAACACTCACTATTTGTCCGTTCAATTTATTACCGACATACGATGTTACGACATAGAGACCATATTGAATTTTCAGCAAAGCTTGTCTACTGATTGCATTCATTGTAATTGATCGCTGATTGTTTTAGCTAAAGTTCGGCACGCCAATAACGCTTCCTCGGTTGGTACATATTTAATTGATACGGATTCACCAATCAGTTTAACTTGCATTGCTTGTAATTCGGTTTGCATTAATTTAGTCGCTTCTCCTGCCCAACCATACGACCCAAAAACTTGCCCAATGAGAGAGGGGAATTTTAATCCTTTAATGTAACATAAAACATCGGCCACGGTAGGAAACAATTGCTGATTGATAGTCGGCGACCCAACACATAAAATCGATGCCTCCAATAATTCTGTGGCAATATCACTGCGATGAGAGCTCGATAAAGGAAATACTTTAACCGAAATATTGTTTGCTAAAAAACCATCCGCTATCACATTCGCTAGCTGCGTTGTGCTGCCCCACATGGTATCGTAAAAAACAACGGCTTTTCGCTGTTTTTTCCCTTCCGCCCAATTCTTCCACCGCTGAATAATCCAATCGATGTCCTGTGGCGTTCGCCAAAGCGGACCATGATCCGGCGCAACAATTTTTAAATCTAACTTTAAATTGGGCAATTGATTTAGCAAGCGAAGCACCAAAGGCGAATAAGGCGACAAAATATTAGCGTAATATTTAGTGGCTTCCTCCTGTAAAACCGAACGATCATGCTGATCGGCAAATAGTATCGATGAGGCGAAATGCATGCTCAGTGCATCTTGCGAAAATAGCACACCCTCATTCACAAAATACGTAAACATGCTGTCGGGCCAATGCAGCATTCTTGTTTCAAAAAAATGAATCGTGGTATCACTCAAGGTCATTGTTTCATCATGTTTGACTTCGGTCATCGGAAAATCCAAATGAAAATGATCTCTCAGTGCAGCAACACCCATTTTCGATGCAAAAACTTTTTGTGGATGAATCGTCGCAATCGTTTCAGGTAAAGAGCCAGAATGATCCATTTCAGCGTGATTAGAAATAATGTATCGGATTTTTGTAGGATCGATCACCGAGCGAATACGCGCCATCATTTCATGAAAAAAAGGTTTTTTAACCGTATCAATCAAAATCGGTTCTTGACCTAAAATTAAAAATGCATTGTAGGTTGTCCCGCGCGAGGTACTATACCCGTGAAAATCTCGAATAGCCCAATCGATCGCACCAACCCAATATACTCGATCCGTTATTTTTATGGCTTCAAACGATGTCATAATTTTGTCTCCCTAATTGTCACTTTTCGTAACTCCTCAGCTGAGATCGTGACGATGCAAGAACGTTTAGATTTTGGATGATTTTTGACGAAAAATCGATGAAAAAGCGGGGTGTATAAATAATACATGAGCATTTTGAAGAGATTTTTTGTCAAAAAGCGCCAAAATAGGAGCGTTCCTTCGAGCGCGCTGAGTCGTTACCCTTTTTCCTCTTTTAACAAGCGCGCTAATTCAATTTGAATATCATGGACTGATTGTGTCCCATCAATTTTAATGCATTGAGGATGCCCTATCGTTTGCATCATTTGTTCATAAAAAAGGATTAATGGTTCAGTCTGTTCATGATAAACCGACAAGCGTTTGCGAATCACTTCTTCTGTATCATCATCTCGGTGAACCAAGCGTTCACCCGTTTCATCATCAAGGCCTTCCATCTTCGGCGGATTATAGTGAACATGATAAACATGCCCTGACGTCGGCGCGACACGGCGACCTGATAAGCGCTTTACAATCACCTCATCATCCACTTGAATTTCAATAACATAATCGATTGAAAGATTAACATCATCTAGGGCTTCCGCTTGAGGAATGGTACGCGGAAAACCATCTAATAAAAAACCCGGCTCACAATCAGGCTTAGCAACCCGTTCTTCAATAAGCGCAATAATAATATCATCGGAAACCAATTTTCCGGCATCCATCACGGCTTTGACTTTTAATCCGAGCGATGATTTCGCGGCTACTGCTGCGCGCAACATATTACCAGTCGAAATCATGGGAATATGGAATTGCTCACTGATTAGGTTCGCTTGCGTTCCCTTCCCCGCTCCCGGCGGCCCCAATAAAATAATACGCATCCTTAAAAATCCTCATTCAGTTTTGATTGAAATCAAGAATACAACATTGTAAAGTGATTCTGTTTATTCGACAAGGGAAGAAAGATTGTAACTTCAGTACTTTTTAAGGGACGTCCCTAGTTTGGCGCTTTTTGACGAAAAATTAAACCATGGAATGACAGCACTTTGGTCTCTCACTCCTTAAATAACGAGGCAATCATGAATGTTTTCGTTTTTGATATTGAAACTATTCCTGACACGAATGCCGGCCGAAAAATTTATGACCTTCCAAGCACCTTAACCGATCAGGAAGTCGGTGAAACAATGTTTTTAAAACGTCGAGAACAAACCAGCGGTTCTGATTTCCTTCCTCTCCACTTACACCGCATTGTTGCTATTTCTGCCGTACTCAAAACAAAATCACAGATTAACGTCTGGTCTTTAGGTGATTTACAATCTTCCGAAAAAGAAATCATCCAGCGTTTTTTTGCTGGCATCGAAAAATACACACCGACATTAGTCAGCTGGAATGGTAGTGCCTTTGATTTACCCGTGTTGCATTACCGCGCTTTATTACACGCTGTCGCCTCTCCTCGCTATTGGGAAACGGGTGATGAAGATAATGCATTTAAATGGAATAACTATTTAAATCGTTATCATTATCGACATACTGATCTTATGGATGTGCTTGCCGCTTATCAAACACGCGCCAATGCCAAATTAGATGAAATTGCCGTGATGTTGGGACTTCCGGGCAAAATGGGGATGAGCGGCAGCAAAGTTTGGGACGGCTATTTAAATGGCGAGATCGAATCAATCCGTAATTATTGCGAAACGGATGTGCTTAACACCTATCTGATTTACTTGCGCTTCCGATTGATCCAAGGGAAATTAACGGAGGCAGAATATCAACAACATTGCGAAGAAATAATGCACCACCTTCAAAAATCTGAAAAACCCCATTTGATACAATTCGCAAACAATATGGTGCATCTATCATGAAACGACGAAACGATAAATCTACCACTCGCGACGAAGAAGCGTTCACGTCGCTCAATCCTCAACCCTCGATCCTCGATCCTCGATCCTTTATGCTATTCGATTTAATCACACCAGAAACCATTCTGCTAACCGCCAACAAACGACTCAGCCGTTTTGTCACGCAATCGTATCGTACTCATCAACTCAATAAGGGTGTCACTCATTGGGAAAGTTTGACTTGTCTCCCCTTTCATACTTGGTTACAACAAATTTTCGAGCAAACGTTGATGAATGCAAGCATTCAACCGCATCGATTATTAACTACTTTTCAAGAGCAATTAATCTGGGAAACAATTATCGCGCAATCAAATATCTTTGATACATCTCCTTTTCAAATCTCAAAATTAACGCAAGATGCCTGCGCATTGCTCACGACGTGGGCTATCCCGATTCAATGGCAAGATTTCAACATTGATCATCGCTTTCAATCATTCTTTCAATGGCAATTGGATTTTCAACATCATTGCCAAAAAAATCACCTGCTGACCAAGGCTTCTTTAATACACTGGCTCGATCTATTATTCCAACAAAATCAATTGCCTATCCCTCGCCATTTGACCATGATCGGATTTCTTGAAATTGAACCTGCGACGCAATCATTCCTAAAAACACTTCAAAACAAAGGTTGTCGCATTGATTATTACCTATTTCAAAAAATAAATCACACCGTTCAACGTATCACGCTCAACGACACGCGCGAAGAAATTTTGACCATGGCAAAATGGACGAAAGCGTTAATCGATCAAAACCCGACCACAACCATTGCTTGTATTATTCCGGACTTAAACACACTGAAAAATACCATTCAGCGCACATTGATCGAAATTTTTTATCCTCATCAACCCTTTAATATTTCTCTCGGCACGTCTTTGTTTGATATTCCTTTCATTCGCTTCGCTTTTGAGTTATTGCGATGGACAACACACTCATTGTCGCTCGCTGAAATCAGTTATTTAATTCGTTCGCCATTTTGGGCTGAAGTCAATAATAGATTCTCACTCGAAATCTCTCTATATGAAACAGGAAAACCCGATTACACCTTGTCAGAATTTACTCTTTTTACCAAAAATCATCTCACTGATTTCAGTGCTTGGCAGGCGCTGTTGAAGTATCATGAAATGATCACTCAAATTTCCATCGAACGATCACCTCCCCACTGGCAACAATTTTTCTTAGAAGCACTCGAGCTGTTTCATTGGCCCAACCTTCCCTCACCAAACGCTACACAGCAAATCGCGATCGAACATTGGTTTAAGGCGCTGCACGCTTTTGCTCAGTTGAGTTTTTTAACTGAGTCTCTGTCTTTTGAAAAAGCACTTTTTTATTTGAAAGAATTGTGTAAACAAAAAATGATTCAACCCGCTTCTGATGGAGAAAAGCCCATTCAGATTTTGGGATTACTCGAATCCCATGGCTTAACCTTCGCCCACAGTTGGGTCTTGGGGCTCAATGATCATGAATATCCTCCACAACCCAAACCCAACCCGTTCATTCCCATCGCACTGCAAAAAAAACATCATCTGCCGCATGCTTCTCACGATCGAGAGCACGATTTTTGCAGCCATTTTATCGACCAATTATTATGTTCTGCTGATGATATTATTTTTAGTTATGCGAGCCGGGAACAAGACCATCCCTTAAATCCCAGCGCACTCATTAAGTCTTTTCCTTTGACGACCCGAGCTCATTTACCACAAGCGCCTTTTCAGTCAATTGCAGAGCAATACTTCGCAACCCAAACGTTGGAAACATTAGAGGATAATAGCGCACCACCCGTTTTTTGGCTTCATGAAAAAATATCGGGTGGTACGTCGATTTTAAAATTACAAGCACTCTGCCCATTTCGCGCATTTGCAGAAATTCGACTACAGGCGAAAGCTTTACCAAAACCTATTTTGGGTCTTGATGCTAAACAGAAAGGTATTTTATTGCACAACACGCTCGAAATAATTTGGCGTCAACTCAAAGATCAGCATCAACTATTACAATTATCTGATACGACTTTGAAAAAAATCATTACCGAATCCATCGAAAAATGCTTTCTAAAATATCGTTTAAAAAATAAAACGCCTGACGCGTTTTTAAATATCGAGCAGGAGCGACTTGAAAAGATTATTGCCGATTGGTTAACGTATGAAAAAACACGGGCACCTTTTCTTGTCACAGCGACAGAGCAATGGCAACAAATTGAGATTAATGATTTACAGCTCTCAGTTCGACTGGATCGGATGGATCAATTAGCAGATGGCTCATTCGCGCTGATTGATTACAAATCGGGAGATGTGAATATCGCATCCTGGTCGGACAATCGACCTGATGATCCTCAATTGCCGCTTTATGCCGTCACCCTTGAAAAACCTATCAGCGTCATCGCTTTTGCACAAATTCAACCAAACAAATGTATTTTTAAAGGGGTTGGGAAAACCGCCGACATTTTACCCCTTATAAAAGCAACCCCTTTAGACTGGGAAACACAGCTCAACTTTTGGCGCCATACATTGGAAAACCTCGCGCGAGATTTTATACAAGGAAAAGCTGCTGTCGACCCCAAAGAATCAAAAAGTTGTGACTACTGCGATTTGCAATCGTTGTGTCGTATACAAAAAACCATTTTCCGAGCATCTGATATACAAGGAAGTGATGAGATATAAAAAGCTCGTCACTATTCAATGCTTTCTGAGGAAGGCTCATATTTTGGCGTTCTTTACTCGCTTCGCCAAATATGTCGATCAGCCAATCGATAAAGCCTGAATGCCATTTTTTCGCGATTCGGATCTATTTTGAAAGTGATCGCGCCGTCTGTCGCCGTATCAAATTGCGTCGACAGAATAGAACGGTAACGCGCCACAACGCTCGGATGAGGAAAGTGAAATCGATTTAAATACCCCACCGGATATAACACATAACGTGGATGAACGGTTGACACAAAAGTGAGCGATGATGATGTTTTGCTCCCATGGTGGGGAACGACTAAAATTTCGGATGGTAATCGCAATTCTTCGCGATAAATAAGATTGGATTCTAATGAGGCTTCTATGTCACCGGTCAATAAAACGCTATGACGTTTATCTTGAACCTTCAACACGCAAGAACTGTTATTATCTTGATACGGTAAGCCCGGCGGTGGTGACAACAATTGAAAATCAACCCCATCCCATTGCCAATGGGTATTTTCTTCACAGAGTTGCACTGCCGGATAAATCGATTTAAAAAGATCGATATCACTGGTTAATAAACTATCGACACGCAATGTTTTCAATAAGGTATCAGCGCCGCCGCTATGATCCTCATCTCCGTGACTCACTATCATTCGATCAATATAATGAATCCCATTTCGGTTAAGAAATGGGATAATGACCCATTGAGCCGCATCTTGTTCAGATCCAAATCGCGGCCCAGTATCATAAATTAACACGTGATGTGCGGTTTGAATCACTGTCGACAACCCCTGCCCAACATCTAATAACGTAAACCACCACTCGCCTGGTTGAGGTGATGGCGCACGTGAAAAAATAAGGGGTAAAAAACATAAAATCGACACGCCTCGAATCCAATTTTTTTGAGTAGTCAGCAAAAAGAAAACCCCGGTCAAGGCTAGACAAAAAACCCAAAATGTTGGAAAAACAGGCTGCCAAATGAAATCAGAAAAATGTGACAAACAAGACAAGAAAATCAAGAGCACTTTAATATTCCATAATACAAATGAGAGCAAAATTTTAGCTGCTGCGGGAATCGTCAACAGTAACAAATCACCCAAAAAACAACACGGCATAATAATCAAGGCAAACCACGAGACAGCGATCAAATTAGCAAAAAAGCCCAAACAGGAAATTTGAGAAAAGAAAATCAATGTCAGTGGAAACAACCCCAACGTAATGGTCCATTGGAGACGAATGTAACGACGCCATCGTGGACGATTCGATTGACGATTCAGAACGATAATCATCCAAGCAACCGTTGTAAACGACAACCAAAAACTCTCACTTAATACATCCAGTGGATTTAACAATAAAACGAAAAGTAAGGCTAAAGAAAAACTCTGCCAAGATAAAAAACGTCGTCGACACAAAACACCGATTAATCCAGCCGCTAACATAATTAATGCGCGTTTTGTTTGTAATGGAAATCCAGCAAGCATGCCATAAAATAAAGCGGCTATAAATCCGCCACAGCTAGCAGCAATTTGCGCCGGAACATATAGCATGAAATAACGAGTACGCCGCCAAAGAAAACTAATCAAACAATAAACAAATCCATCTATTAAACCCACATGTAATCCAGCGATCGCGATCAAATGTTCTGTGCCAGTAATTTGCAATACTTTCCATTGCTCAACCGTCAGCAATCCCCTTTCCCCCACCATCAAAGCCGTCAAAACACTCAAGGCGGTTTCATGCGGAAATAATTGTTTCAATCGTGCCAGCATGGCAGCACGTAAGTGATCAACGCAATAAAAAAAATTCGCCGGCGCTATTTTTTTATTGTCAAGCGAATGAGTCACAAATCCCGTTGCGCCAATGCCGTTCAAAAAAAGCCAGGCCTCATAATCAAATCCACCAGGATTTGCATAACCACGCGGCTGCTTCATCCGCACAACCAATCGCCAGGTTTCCCCGGCTTGTAAGTTCGGCGCCTCACCATACCAACTCAGGCGCGACCTTAAATGAACGGGTTCATTTTGAAGCATTGAAATATCAAAAACAAAATGACTGTTATGTGCCGTTTGTTCAGGCAGAGAAACAATCCGACCGATGACCGTTAAGTTTTTCGATTCTTCTTGTTTCGGTAATACATGTTGTAAATGATTTGATGAAATGAATAAAACATAACAGCAAGACATCGTAAAAATAAGCGCCAATTCTGTCGCGCGTTTTCGAAAAAACCAATGCAACAGTCCTATCACGACCAATGTAATAATCGGCATGCCTAAATTTGGCATGCTCGTGAACCAATAAATACTACAGCAGCCAAGCAAAAATGAAAAAGCATAGGGAATAATCATGATTTAAATCTAAGTGAAATAATTTAATGGGAAGCTGGACTGAACAGTGAAAAAATGTAACTACTTAACAGGCACACAGGAACGTCCATCTTTTGGCGCTTTTTGACGAAAAATCTCTTCAAAATGCTCATGTACTTCCGTGTACACTCCGCTTTTTCATCGTCTGGGTTTACGCAAAAAGATAATCTAGAAAACACGCACGAAATAACTTTTACAACTTAAATGTCTACATACCAGTAAAATTAAATTGTAAAATGAATTCAAGGGACGACCCTACACGCGAATATACTCGCGCGCGGTGCCTTAGTCGCGATAATTGATGAACTGAACCGGTATAGCCAATTTAGCGTCACGCAAAAGAGCGATCACGGATTGTAAATCATCTTTTTTATTGCCAGTCACACGAATCTGATCACCTTGAATAGCGACTTGAACTTTGAGTTTGGCGTCTTTAACGAGTTTAACGATTTGCTTGGCAACCGTCTGATCAATCCCCTCTTTTACTTGCACTTGTTGTTTTGCTTCATGCAAGTGAACTTCGGGCTCTTTATAATCCAATGTACGCAAATCAATATTACGTTTCGATAGCTTGCTGCTTAAAATATCATTCATTTGTTTTAATTGAAAATCGGATGGTGCCAACAAAGAAATCGTTTGTTTATCTAAAGTAAAATGGGCATTCGAGCCTTTAAAATCAAAGCGATTCTGCACTTCTCGATTAGCTTGATCAACGGCATTGGTTAACTCGTGTGAATCAATTTTTGAAACAACGTCGAATGATGGCATAAGTACAGCTCCCGATTTAAAAGAAAATTTTGCATTTGATTCAGCTTTGCATTATAAAGGGATTTATTCATAAGGGTCAAACAAAACAATGTCACTCAGGTTTTTCATTCAGCGTTGTTTCCCTAAGCGACACGAAATTGAAAATCATCCCCGCTTAAAAATATTTGGCACTTTATTTCACGAACCACAATATTGGGAAATTAATCAGAAAAATTTACCGAAAGCCGTTGCGATTGGGTTATTTGTTTGTTGGCTACCTATACCGGGACAAATGATTATCGCCGCCGCACTGGCCTTGTTATTGCGCGCTAATTTATTTATCGCGATTGCCTTGGCGTGGGCATCTAATCCATTGACAATGGTACCAATGCTTTATGCGGGTTACAAAACGGGGACTTTTATTCTTTATTCATCATCGGATGAAAAAGTGCAATTTCAATATTCGCTTCATTGGATCATAACTCATTTTCATGCAATTGCTTCGCCTCTGCTATTGGGCGTTATTATCTGTGGATTGGTTTCTGGCGCACTGGGTTATTTTATCACGCTATTTTTTTATTGGCTCAAGCGAAGGAAAAGATGATACTTGTTACACATCCGTTAGCTGACCATCCTGCAATGCATAACATCGCTGCATTTTTTTTGCCAAGACAAGGTCATGCGTCACAATCACAAAACTGGTTCCCAATTCACGCTGTAAATCCAACATTACCGAAAGCACATGCTCAGCTGTTGCATGATCTAAATTCCCGGTAGGCTCATCCGCCAACACACATTGTGGTCGAGTTACTAATGCGCGGGCAATCGCCGTACGCTGTCTTTCGCCACCTGACAATTCTCCTAATTTGTGCGTTAGTCGCTCGCTCAATCCGACTTTACTCAAAAAATCTTCGGCGGTTTGTTGTGCAGACCGAATGGACGCTCCAGCGATCAATAAAGGCATCGCGACATTTTCTAATGCCGTAAATTCCGGCAATAAATAATGGAATTGATAAATAAACCCTAAGTGTTGGTTACGAAACGCACATTTTTTGGCTTCTGATAATTGACGAATCGGTTGATCATTCCAATAAACCTCGCCTGAGGTTGGGTCATCCAAACCACCCAATAAGTGCAAAAAAGTGCTTTTTCCTGAACCCGAAGCACCTAGAATCCCAATCAATTGATTTGCTTCAACGGCAAAATTGATGCTATGTAAAATTTTCAATTCGCGATCTGCATCATGAAAAGATTTTTTTAACTGGTGGCAAGCAAGCACTGCTTTATTATTCATAACGTAATGCCTCGACCGGTTGAATACGCGCAGCGCGCCATGCCGGATAAACTGTCGCCAATAAACTCATCGCCAATGCCGCGATGGAAATGTGTAACACATCAAGCCCCTGTAATTGCGACGGCAAATAATCGACAAAATAAACGCCTGAAGTTAATAATTGGACATGAAAAGTGGATTGAATAAAATTGACGAGTGCGGTGACATTTAAAGATAAAAGAACTCCTGCAATCACACCAATCAAAGTACCAAAAACACCCACAATACATCCTTGTACAATGAACACGCTCATCACCAATCTCGGCGTTGCGCCGAACGTTCTCAAAATCGCAATATCAGCTTGCTTGTCATTGACGAGCATCACTAAACTTGATACCAAATTAAATACAGCAATCGCAATCAAGAGGAGCAAAATAAAAAACATAATCGTCTTTTCCATTTGCACAGCATGGTAAAAACTCCCATATCGATCCGTCCAGTCACTCATTTGATACCGAAATCCCAGTTGTTTTTGAAGTGCTGTCGAAATCATCGGTGCCTGAAATAAATTCCCGACTTTAATTTGCAGTTCTGAAATATGATCACCCATGACATACAATTTTTGTGCATCCGCTAAATGAATAAATCCAAAATCGGAATCAAAACCAAACCCTGTTCCAACACTAAAAATCGCCTCGACCGTAAAACGTTTAAAACGTGGCAAAATCCCAATAGGTGTAATCGAGGCTTGCGGAATCATTACATTCACATCATCACCCACATTCAAGCCCAACGAATTCGCCAAGTCTTGCCCGATCGCAATGCCAAATGAACCGGCTTTTAATCGGTACATCGAGCCCAAAATTACCTTATCATTAATCACGGAAATATTTTTTTCGAGTGCGGGGTCAATCCCTGCTAACATCACGGCATGTGCAGTGCCATCCTTCACCAACATCGCTTGACCATTTACCACCGGCGCAACACCTTTCACCTCTGGATTACGACTCACTTGCTGCATCAAAGTCGACCAATGGGATAATGAACCATCCAAACTGGAAATTGATATATGTGGGACCATTGAGAAAATACGATATTGAATTTGCTGATCAAAACCGTTCATCACCGATAACACAGTAATCAATACGGCAACACCCAACGCGATACCAATCATCGAAACCAATGAAATAAATGAGATAAATTGATTGCGCCGCTTTGCGCGCGTATATCGCAATCCGATGTATAAAGATAGGGGTTTAAACATGCGGCGTATTTAAACACGGATGAATGAATGACGCAATGAAATGAATTCTATTTGTGCACCGCAAATCAAGAAAACAATTTCTGCGTTTTTAACGAGAGAATTGTTGAAATTCCATTGACAAAATTTTAGCATCTCTCAATAATGCAAGCTTTTCCAACGATTAAGAGACATTTATCATGGACAATCAAGAATTAACAGAAAATATCGTTACGCCTATTGCGGCCGCTACGACACAATCTGCCGAAAAAAAATCAGTGACTATTACCCCCATCGCCGCGACGCAATTGTACCAGTATTTGAAAACAGAAAACCGATTATCAGCAAAATTGCGGGTATTTGCCGAAATGTCTGGCTGCTGTGGCCTGCAGTTTGGTTTTTCATTGGAAGAAGTGGCGAGCGAGTCAGATGAAATCATTGAAATTCCTATCGAAGCAGAAAAAACGACTATTACAGTATTGATCGATTCTTTCAGTCAACAGTATTTACGCGGCGCGACTATTGATTTTTCAACAAAAACCAATTCATTCACTATTCGTAATCCCAATATAGAGACGGGTGGAGGCGGATGCGCGGCTTGTGGAGAAGGCTGCGGCGGATGTGGCGGCGGGCAAAGGTAATCTACTCTTCGCGAATAGGTTTTCAGAGTTAACACTGATAGATCCGAGCAGTTTAGAATTTCCGCGAGGCGGCGAGAAACCACGGTAAATGCATCTAATTGGATTTTAAATGAACTCAATCATTGTTCTGTGCAATGAATTCGTAGGGGCGACCCTTGTGGTCGCCCAAAAATCTCAGGCATCTTTAAGGCTGGGCACCCACAAGGGGTACCTCTACACGCGGATTAAGCAAATTGCCTAAAATCTGAACGTTCTTATATCATCACGATCGCGATGAATAATCACAAAAACGCAATCCTTCTATTCTTTGGCGATCACTTCGATTTTTCGTGAACCTTTCTCTTTACATTTTGGCATTTCAATTTCTAAAACACCATTTTTTGAAACGGCATTGACATGATCCGCATCCACATCATCGGGCAATGTAAATCGTCGGTAAAAAGAGCCCGAAACACGTTCAATTCGAGAATAACCTTCTTTGTTTTCTTTGGCTTCCGTTTTACGCTCGCCTTTAATCGTCATCACATTATTCTCTACTGAAATATGAACATCTTCCGGCGCAATACCCGGCAAATCAACCACGATTAAATAGCGTTTACCCTCATTTTTAATGTCTACAGATGGCAACCAATTGCCCATCGATAGAAAAGAATCCTGTTCTCGATTGGCCGTCTGTTGCTCAAATAGATTATCCAATAATGCCCATGGATCATAGCGTCGAATAATAGACATAACACACCCCTTTTGTTTAAAAAAACGTAACTATTCAGTGCGCTTCTTTAGACGTTCTTAATAACAATGCCATCGCGATGAATAGCCACCGAAAGCTAACTAGCCATTTATTATGATAGAAGAGAAAAATATTTTTTCAAGAAAAACATGGTTAAATACTACTCAAATGTGATAAAGTGTTCCCTGGATCTACTGAAAGGAGGTTCTCGCATGGTTCGTATCACCCTATTTATCCTATCGATATTTTTAAGTTATATGGCATACGCCGAACCGGTCACGGTATCAACGGCCTCTTTAAATTCGATTAATGCGTCTGGACAATTTAACATCACGATTACCAAAGGCGCTCCTGCTATAGATATCGCCTGGCCAAAAGACTTTGATCGTAGTAAAGTGAGCATTGAACAACAAGATAATGAATTAACGCTAAAAGAAAATTGCGGGTCCTTTTGGAATTTTGGGTCTTGCCCTAAAAATCCGATCGCGGTCACCTTCAAAACATCTGCTTTAAAAAATATTACACTCCATGGTGATTCCCAGGTCTCTTTTTCCAACTTTAACAATATCCCTCATCTCAAGTTGCAAGCTTTCGGCAACAGTCAAATCAAAGGAATAGAAAGTTCAACAAACCGCTTATCGATTCAGGCAGCCGGCAACAGTCTGATCGATCTTTCTCAAACAAGCGCTCAAAATTTAGAATTGGCCGCTTCTGGCAGCAGTGATATTACGCTAAATATCAAACCAGGCGCCGACAAAGCCAGATTAGATGTCTTCGGTTCGAGTCGTGTCGTTGGTCTTAATGGCTCCCTTCATTACTTAACCGTTAAAACGGCCGGCAACAGCTTTATTGATTTTTCTAAAGTTGCCGCACAAAATATCATTCTCGTCTGCACCGGCAGCAACGATATTGCTTTGAACGTTATAAGAAATGGAAGCATTAGCGGAAGAATTTCCGGCACATCGCACATTCACTATAAAGGCGAGCCCAATGCTGTCCGTATCACTACATCAGGCAATGCAACGGTCAGCACAGATTCGTAAAATTGAGGTGACTATTCAGTGTTTTTTGAATTAACCTTATCATTGTTCTGTGCAATGAATTTCAAGAGGCAACCCTTGTGGTCGCCCAAAAATCGTAGGCATCTTCGAGACTGGGCACCCACGAGGAGCGCTAGCGACGAAGCAATCCAGTTTTATTTTCTGGATTGCTTCGGGCATACTCGCAATGACAGCAGGTAGATAGTCCTTCTTCCTCAATCTTCAATCCTATATTCATCCTATCCAAAAAAATCAAAGCTGCTATAATTCTTTTCATTCTCAACTAGACTGACATAAAATGGAGCGCAACAAAACATGCACGAAATCGCGGCCATTCCTCTGCGATGGGTGGGGCCAATTAAAATTACTGGATTAAGCGCGCAAAGTGAAAACATCGCCGTCCCTTTGGCCACTTATGAAACTCCGTTATGGCCTTCCGTCAACCGCGGGGCTCGCGTCTCGCAAGAGACAGAGGGTATCATCACCACACTCATTGATGAACGTATGGCGCGCTCGATTATTGTCGAAGCTGACAGCGCGGCGACCATTTTATCAACGCTTAACAATCTCGCAACACGCCGCGAAAAGGTCGCGCAAATCATCGAACAATCTAGTCGATTTGCTCATTTAATCGACTGGCATTATCAATGCGTCGGCAATCTATTATATTTACGCCTCGAGTTATCGACGGGCGATGCGGCCGGCCACAACATGGTCACCAAAGCAGCCGATCAAGTATTACAGTGGTTGTTAAACACATATCCTCAACTTCGTTATGTATCAATTTCCGGTAATATTTGCACTGACAAAAAAGTATCAGCTATCAATGGTATTTTAGGCCGCGGTAAAAATGTGATTGCCGAAATCACCCTTTCTCGAACAATCTGTGAGCGCTTGTTAAAAACAACGCCTGAAGCACTCGTTAACTTACATATCAAAAAAAATCTGCTGGGCTCGATTTTATCGGGCGGCATTCGGACCGCCAATGCACACGTTGCCAATATGCTTTTAGGATGCTATTTAGCGACTGGCCAAGATGCTGCCAATCTTGTCGAGGGCTCCCAAGCCATCGTGCACACTGAGTGTCGTGGCGATCATTTATATTTTTCTATCACGTTGCCGCATCTCATTGTCGGTACGGTCGGCAATGGCAAAGATCTTCCTTTCGTTCAAGATAATCTTAGCCGTCTCGGTTGTCTTGAACCGCGCGCGACGGGCGACAATGCGAGAAGGCTCGCACGCATTATCGCAGCGACCGTTTTATGCGGAGAGCTTTCATTGCTCGCAGCACAAACGAATCCCGGTGAGTTAATGCGCAGTCACCTCATCCTGGAACGTAGAACAAAAACAAAAAAGGATTAATTATGAATAAAGTGGGCATTGATGCACTCGACTTTTACACTTCTCATTATTATTTAGATTTAGCCGTTCTAGCCAAAGCTCGACAAATCGATGCCGATAAATTTTATGTTGGTCTTGGTCAACGTAAAATGGCTTTGCCGGCACCCGATGAGGATATCGTCACCATGGGTGCTAACGCAGCAAAACAAGTATTGCGACACGTAAACCCTGAAGAAATCGATTCGGTATTATTTGCAACTGAATCTGCCTTCGATCAATCAAAAAGCGTCAGCACTTATGTTCATGGCTTATTGAAATTACCGGCTCGATGCCGCCTCATTGAACTAAAACAAGCGTGCTATGCGGCAACCGCAGCGATCCAAATGGGTCTCGCGATGATTGCACGTCATCCCCATAAAAAAATATTAGTCATAGCAGCCGACGTCGCCCGCTATGGATTAAATTCATCGGGAGAATCTTCACAAGGTTGTGGCGCGATCGCGATGATTTTAAGTGCCAATCCGCGCATCTTAGCAATCGAACCATTGAGTGGTCTTTATACTGATAACGTCATGGATTTTTGGCGGCCAGCTTATCAGGATACGGCGATTGTCGAAGGCAAATATTCGACGCTCGTTTATCTGCGCGCCTTGGAAGAAACGTGGAAACACTATCATGAGCAAACCAAACGTAACCTGAACGAAATTGATTATTTTTGTTATCATGCGCCTGTTCCGCGTTTAGTTGAAAAAGCTCATAAATTACTGCTTAAAATCAATGGTGAGACAGAGCTACCAGAAGAAACAATCAATCAGCAATTAACGGATACATTATTTTACGCGCGCGAAATCGGCAATACGTATACCGCCGCTTTATATATTGGGCTCTTGTCGTTACTGGATCATGCCAAACAAGATTTATCCAATAAACGAATTGGGTTTTATAGTTATGGTTCTGGCTGTATGGCGGAATATTTTACGGGTATTGTACAACCTGGCTATCGCGATCAACTCGACGCCACGCAGCATAAGAAAATGCTAAAAGCGCGTAAGGCACTCACGTATGATGAATATTTGGCATTCTATAATTTTCGCTTACCTGAAGATGGCACAGAATGTCACACGCCTCACAATGAAACGGGCACCTTTCGGCTGGCTGGCATCAAACATCATCAACGCCAATACGAAGTCGTTGCCGCAAAACAAACTGAGCTGGATGTTGTTGACTCCGATTTTTTTGTAATCAAAGCGCGCGCACCAGGCAAGTTAATTTTATCGGGCGAATATGCGGTGCTCTTTGATCGACCCGCTATTGCGATGGCGGTGAATCGTTATGCAGAAACAACCGTCTCACCTCACTTCAATAAAATGATTTCTTTTAATCTATTAAGCTCACGATATGCGGATTCATTTACTATCCAAACCTTGCGTGAAATCAAACATCGCATCACAGAAAAATATCAACAATTTTCGCAGGGCAAATGTGGTATCAAAGAAGTATTACAAACACCACTCGAGCTTGTGCAATATGCCTTCATTAATGTATTCGATCACATTAACTCAAAAATTTTAAATGGCCTTGAAATTAAAACGGCCTCGACAATCCCCATTCATTGCGGCATGGGTTCTTCAGCGGCTTCAATTTTGAGCGTTCAAAAAGCAATTTCAAAATATTGCAAAATTTATCTGAAAAATGAGCATTTACTTCGTTTTGGTGTCGACGCTGAACGATTGCAACATGGAAAAACAAGTGGCTTAGATTTACAAGCTTCACTTCATGGCGGATGCCTCTTCTATGATCAAGAAAAAATCCAAAAACGCGATTTACCGCATTTCCCCATGTATATCGTCAATACGGGTACACCGATCACCTCGACGGGCGAATGTGTTGAGCAAGTACTGCAAAAATTTGGCGGTAGTCCGATTTGGCAAGAATTTGAAACCATTACGCGAGCGATTGATGCGGCACTCCCAACAAATCATTTTGATGAGCTACAAACACTGATTCGAAAAAATCACACATTACTCGTTAAAATCGGCGTAGTCCCTCAAAAGGTGCAGCATTTTATTCAAGCCATTGAGGACAAAGGTGCCGCAGCAAAAATATGCGGTGCGGGTGCGATCAATGGCGATAATGCGGGCATTGTTTTAATATTAAGCGAAACAGCCGAACCCATCCAATCGATTTGTCAAGACTATGGTTACACACTCGAGGAAATCGAAGGCGAGCAAAATGGCGTTAAAATCATTTAGTGTTTCAGCGCCCGGCAGCATCATGTTGCTCGGCGAGCATGCCGTTTTGCATGGCTATCCAGCACTGGTCTGTGCAATCAATCGACGCCTCAGGGTGACGCTCACCCCTCGCCCGGATGATCAGATCCACATTCATTCCGATCGACTGGGCGAATTTATCGGCTCGCGATCACGCATTGTGCTCACAACCCCTTTTCAATTTATTTTAGCCAGCATTCAACCATTTGAATATCAATTGCCGAGCGGTTTTGATTTGTCAATTCAATCAGAATTTTCAGCAACAATCGGATTAGGATCATCCGCTGCCGTTACGGTTACCACTTTAGCCGTATTACAGCGTTGGCTAACGCACACAATCGACCCCGATGAAATTTACTCGCTCGGTTATAAAATCATCCAAACCGTTCAAGGGATCGGATCGGGCGCTGATATTGCAGCCAGTGTTTTTGGTGGATTGCTTTATTATCGTCGCGACCCTTTTCAGATTAAAACACTCCCTTGCTTTTCACCGATTAGCCTAGTCTATACTGGTTATAAAACGCCAACACCGGTTGTCGTCGAACAAGTATTAAAACAAGCTGAAAAAAACCCGAAAAAATTTAATCAGCTTTATCGACTCATCAGTGCTTGTGTAGAAGCAGGCACACTGGCAATCCAACAAGAAAATTGGATGCAATTAGGTGAAATTTTCAATCAACATTATCAATTACAATGCGAATTGGGTGTCAGTGATCCAATTATCGAAAGCCTAATCAAAAAAATACAGCAATCTCCCTCTGTACTGGGTTGTAAAATTTCCGGTTCAGGATTAGGTGATTGTGTTGTCGCTTTAGGTGAATTAAGCATCGATGATTTCCCTGCCCCGCACCAATTAATCAACATCGAAATAGCCACCACAGGATTACGTGATGAAACCACAAGCCATCGTTAATCAAATACTCGACGGACGACCACTGCATCACGTTCGCTCAACAGCGACTGCTTTTGCACCCACTAACATTGCGCTCTGTAAGTACTGGGGAAAGCGCGATGAATTTTTGAATTTACCGATCAATAGTAGCTTATCCATTACGCTCCCAAATAAAGGAACCACCACCACCCTCACTTTCTGCGATCAATCTCATGATGTCATTTTTTTAAACCAGGCGCCGGTCGATCCCGCTTCGACATTTGCCAAACGACTGGCCACTTTTTTAGATTTATTTCGCACAGAAAAACAGTTTCATTTTGAAGTGCATACAACCAGCAACATTCCAATTGCGGCAGGTCTTGCCTCATCAGCCAGTGGCTATGCAGCACTCATCTTAGCGCTCGACCAATTATTCGAATGGCATTTATCGAAAAAAGAATTATCCATTCTCGCTCGGCTAGGCAGCGGCAGTGCTGCACGATCGATCGAAATGGGTTTTACCAAATGGTATGCCGGTATTGCTGCTGATGGGATGGATAGTTTTGCAGAGCAATTACCGTATCAATGGGCGGAGCTTCGTTTGGGTCTTGCACTCATTTCTGAAGAAACAAAATCGATTAGCTCACGAAAAGCCATGCAGCAAACGATAGAAACCTCACCCTTCTATACGCTATGGCCCCAAAAAGCGGCACAAGATTTACCGCTATTAGAAACAGCAATCGCACAAAAAGATTTTATTCAATTTGGTGAAACCGTTGAATCAAATGCATTAGCTATGCATGCTTGCATGTTAACAGCGACCCCACCTATTTGTTATTTTGAGCCTCAAACAATTGCCTTGATGCATACGATTTGGCGATTGCGAAAAAAAAATATCCCCATTTATTTTACTGAAGATGCAGGACCAAATTTAAAATTATTATTTTTAGCCGAACAAGAATCCCTCTTGCGCAAAGAAATTCCGTCGCTTGAAATACTATCACCGTTTGAGGATTAATTCATGATGGAAGAACAAGTCATTCTGATCAATGCAGCCGATGAACCAGTTGGCACTGCCGAAAAACAATTCGCGCACGAAAAGGGATTATTACATCGGGCATTTTCGGTATTTATTTTTTATCGCATCAATGAGTCGCCCGAATTGCTACTACAACAACGCGCCAAAAATAAATATCATGCGGGTGGACTTTGGACCAATACATGTTGCGGCCATCCTCGACCACAAGAAACAGTTTTAGCCGCGGCCGAACGGCGATTACAAGAAGAAATGGGATTGTCGATTGCACTCAAAGAAATTGGCACTTTTCAATATACAGCGTATTTTGATAACGGCCTCACTGAAAATGAAATTGATCATGTTTTTGTGGGTTTTGCGACATCGAAAAAAGTAACGATTAATCCGACAGAAGCAGAAAATTATCGTTGGATTGATTTACCAACGCTCGAACAAGAATTAACAAAATTCAGCGAGCAATTCACACCATGGTTTGCGTTGGCACTTCCAATTGCTATCAAACAGATAAAGTAAAATTATTCAGTGTTTTTAAGAACATCCCTATGTTGGCACTTTTTGACGGAAAATCATCCGAAATATGAACTTCTTGTATCATCAAGATCGCGGTGAATATTTTGTTCTATGTTGAATCGAGTGGATAATTCTAGCCTTGTACGCTCATTGAGGATGCGAAAGAAGACTATCTGCCGACAATCTCCACCGTCATTGCGAGGTATGCCCGAAGCAATCCAGTTTTATTCTCTGGGATTGCTTCATCGCTAGCGCGCCTCGCAATAACGAACATGAAGCGCCCCCCAACAGGGGGGGGCTCTGAAAAATAAACTAAATTCCTCTTTTATGCGCTTCTCAAAGATCTTGCGGGGTGATCACTGGCTTCCGGTTTAAATCGATCAATCAATTCGGCTTCCCGCTTAACTTGCTCTTCTTGTTTATAAAATGATTTCGCATCAGCAGGACGATTCATTTTCTCATAACTGACTGCTAATTCATGAAAAACACTGGATTGCTTTTGCTTTAATGTCGCCACCAAATTAAACGATTGAGGTGAAAGTTTTACGTCTTGAAGCACCTTCAATGCACTTGTTAGTAAATTTAATTTTTCATTACCGAAGATTTTTTGTGCTTGCTGTAAAATCCGATCACATTGCATCAATGCATCAGCCAAGCGTTGCTTTTCTGATGTAAAAAAACTAATGTTCATAAAAACCTCCTATCACAAAGCATGGGCCTGCTTTAGCCCGACCATTATAATTATTTATTCCTTAGTATCAGTGTAGATGAAATTCAGGATATCGCTTGGGATTTTTTCATCATTTCATGAGAAATTTTTGTTCCATGGCCTGCCGAAGCGCTCTGGCATTCGGTAACCCATAAAATACATGTTGTAGCGGCTGCAAAAGCATCGTTGCGGAAATAGAAGGAGAAATATAATCTTTCGCATAAGTGATGTATTGCTCGATGATTTCTTCACGCGATAAAACGACGTGATCATCGTTAAAAAACAATCGATCGACATCGATCAATCCATAAGGATCATAACACGCTTTTCGCCCGATCATCACACCATCAACACTTTTTAAATGCTCAGCAACAGTGTCAATCTTATCAACATTCCCATTAACAATGATTTCTAATTCAGGATAGTTTTTTTTAATCGCATACACTTCATCGTGATATAAAGCCGTTTTGCGATTATTCTTGGGCGATGCGTTATCAAGATTCGCATAACGCGCATGAATGATAAATGTTTTGCATCCGGCTTGCTGCGCAAGCTCAATCAATTGCTCACAGCCGATTTGTGTATTCCGTGTATAAACACCTAATCGCGTTTTAATGGTAATCGGAATGGAGACAACGGCTCGTATGGCTGCCACGCAATCGGCAACCTGTACAGGTTCAGTCATTAAATAAGCACCAAACGCACCCGCTTGTACGCGTTCACTCGGACATCCCACATTTAAATTAATTTCATCATATCCAGCGCTTTCAATCATGCGTGCACAGGCCGCTAAGTTTTTAGGATGATTTCCGCCCAATTGTATAGCAATGGGGTGTTCCATTGGATCGAAAGCTAAAAAGCGCTCGGCATTCCCACGTAATAAGGCATTCGCTGCAATCATCTCAGTATATAAAAAAACATGTTTTGAAATAAACCGCATGAAATAGCGAAAGTGTCGATGCGTGTAACGCAACATGGGCGCGATACAAACGCGATGAGAAGACAGAGGCTGCATGCAAAAATCCTATTTAAAATTTCCGAGATAATAGGTCATTATCGACACGTTCTTCTTCCAATGCGCAAGTTGGCTTAGTCACACTCCACTTTTTGCAGCCAGGACATTGCCAATGCAACGTTTTTCCTGAAAAACCACAAGAACTGCATTGATACAAGGGGGTCTTAGCAATCAGTTTTTCTGTCAAGGCAGACAAAATACGCAAATCATTTTTCGCTTTTTCATTTTCGGTGATCGGCAAATACATTTTAACAAGATGATGCAGTCCGACAATCGAGGGATGTTTGCGAACATAACTCGCCACAAAATCAGCCGCCACTTTATCCCCTCGCCACTGTCGAATACGTTCGGATAATAAAATCGCAATAGGAATATTGGGAAACGCTTCGAGCACATTTCTAAAATATAAAAACATTTCTTTCCCTTTACCCAGCGCCTGATACGCGGCAGATAAGGGTAAAATCGCTTCCGAAAAAAAAGCCACATTTTGCGTACGAATTCGCTTTAACGACCGAATCGCTTGTTTATAGCGACCCAATTCCATTTCCACCTTGGCAAGCAATAAACTGGCACGCACGCACGCATGATCGTAAGTAAAGGCTTTTCTTAAATACATCGCCGCCTGAGAAAAATGTTGGTGCTTGCCTTGTTCCTCGGCCAGTTCGCAATAATAATGCGCTATGGCAATCGATTGATCGGACTTGATTTTTTGTGCAATCCCAATGGCTTTTTCCCATTCTTTTTCTTGTTCATAAATGTCGAGCAAATTCAGTAAACTTTTATGTTGATATTCGCCCTGTTCTATTAATTCTAAAAATAACTTTTCGGCGCGATCTAATAATCCTGCGCTGAAATAATCATTCGCCAAGGCAAATAAGGCTTGAATACGATAGGTTGTTGCTAAATTTGGTCTTGCGATTAAGTTTTGGTGGATGCGTGTTGCACGTTCAATTTCGCCGCGTTTTCGAAAAAGATTTCCAAGCGCCAAATGGGTTTCGACCGTATCGCTATCGACTTCAACCATTTTGATAAACACATCGATCGCTTTATCGGATTCCTCATTTAATAAATAACTCAATCCTTGTAAATAATGTTTGGATAATCGCGCTTGTTGTTCGTCGAAATCATCGTCATCATCGGTATCCGGCATTAACGTCCGAACAGCAGCCAACCAACCCGCACCCGCTGCCAGCGGCAATAATAACAGCAACCAAAATGAATTCATGGATAACCTTTACGACGCATGAACGTCCTTGATCGGGATTATACGCAAATTATCAAGTTCTTGTCGCGCTTGTTTCAATTTTTTCTTTAACTTACGGCGCTCATGTTTTAAGCGAATAATGATAATCCCCAGCGTGAAAAAAGTCATTAAAATACCAAAACCGAAGGTAAAAACGAGCAAAAGGGAAAGTGGTAATTGTTTTTGGCCAACGTAGTAATGAATGGTCACAGGACCTGCATTTACTAACGCAAAAGCGACACCTAAAATTAATAGAATCAGAACCATCAAACGGCTGAATACTTTCATGCAATGCGCTCCTTAAATATTGATTGCTCAGTTATTCTATATGAATTTTAAATGATCGTCTTTGCAATTATCATGAATGATGGAAAAACGCTCTCCTCTCAATAAAATCTGATTGTTTCCCCATTGGCGACTATAATCAGAATAATAACCACATTAAATTATCATGATAATCATCTAGAAGCTCTCGCGCCTTTCGCGCGTCGTTCGAATTCGTGGTTTTGTCTATCCAAGGCCTCGTCTAGCCCTTCAGCTCGCGCAAGTTGTTCTGGAGTAAGCGATGGTTGCCCTGGTACTATATGTGTTGATGGTGGTACATATCCTGACATTAAATCAGCATGTGCAGGGTTGTTTTCGTTTCGTTTAAGGAGTTCGTCTTTCTTTTTTTGTGTTTTATCGTGTATCTCCGCTCGCTGGCGTTCAGTCAAAGTTAATTTATCTCGAAGCCACTCTTGTTGCCTTCTTTTTTCTTTCTGTACTTGTTCATCTGATTGACAACAAAAGGACAACCAATGGGGAATGTAAGTGGATACTCCAATACCCAACATCAATAGACTTAAGAGAGCGCTCAAACCGGCTCCAACCGCTGCTCCTCCCGTTACTGGCGTTGGCTGATCCGTATACCAACTCGCTAGTGCACCTCCAAAGCTAAGAAACGAAAGCCCTGCCAGACCGGCACCTGTAGAAAAGGCTATTCCACGCTCGGTTTTTGTGCAACACGAAACTTCTTCGCGGTGCACCCTTCCCTCTTCACTGGCTTTGTATTCCTCAAGCAATGCTTCTATATCTGCAGTTTGGCGTGGTGATTGCATACTTTTTACCTCTTAATTTTATTGTTAGCAATAATTGTTCTTTATTTGGTCAAATTTATAATCTGGTTTTGAATTATAGTGCATGAAAAAACATTTCGCTAAAAAAAACCCTTCCAATCTATAGAAAACGTAATTATTCGCCGAGATCATGATGAGAGAGCTTACTCAATTGAGTTAAAAAAATAGCGCAATAAAAATTTATATGCTAACAATACACTGTTCATCCCATAGCATAAGCCAAAAAACGCACCCGCTTTTTTGAGCTAAACGATGAACGCATCAATCAATATCAATGAGGACCATATTATGAGTGGGGAATTTAGCCAATTGAGTGCTTTTGTTGGTGATCATGCAGATGTTTTGGGCATAGCCGCTATAGCTGCGGTTGCAGGAGTAGGCGTTGTTTCGCTCGCTTGTATGTTCGTTGTTATGTGTCGCAAAATACCTTCATCTTATCCGAATTTACAAAATGGTTTTTTTAAACCCTTCTGCTGCAGTTCATGCAAAAAAGAATACCCGGAGGATCGCAAATCTTTTGTTTAATTTTTGATTTTTAGTCGCTGTTCAGCGTCTTCTAAGGAGCGTGAATTAACCTTACATGGTTTTGTGCAATAAATTCAAGGGGCGACCCTACACACAGAACCATTTACACGATTATGCAAATTCCGTGCGATGAATCCGTAGGGGCGGCCTTTATGGCCACCCAAAAAATTGCGGGCATCTTCGGACTGGGGAAACTCCCATACACGAAATTACTTCAAATTATTGCTCAGGTTTTAAACACTCAACCACAGTTTTTTTTATTTTAATTAATAGCCAGTGCCGCACCAGGCCAATCTAACTCATATCTGTCAAATACCTGGGTACTGTCTGGGAAGCCCCCTTTATACATGAGTAACTCTTCCTGACCAGTTTTTTGATCTACGCTTAGCACATAAGTACTCTCGTTTTTATCTGCATCTTGACCAATCACAAATTGGCCAGGCTCCTTTACGCCATTTAAGGTAATATCAATAGGTAATGCATTAGGCTGAAGTTTTAAAATCTTGACTTGAAGCTCAATCTGATTGCTATTTTTGTATTGTTTCGCAGAGAGATGCTTAGAAAGCATATTTTGCATATAATTTTTATATAGTTGATGACGTTGATTAAAGAGTTTTAAAGCCGTTCGGTAAGAGTCATCATTTCCATCATTATTTGTAGAAGAAACATCCGTCATTCCAAGCGCATAGAGCTCGCCGTGATAAGGAAAAAGATAATTAACCCACTGCCCTTTGTTTAAATAATAAACCGCACTTGGATTTGGACTATTTTTCAAGTATTGCACGACAACATCCCCACCATTAGGTGAAAAGATAGAAAAATAATCAACATAATGGTTCCCATCATTATCTATCGCGAAAGCAGATTTTAAATTCGAATAAAGCCCACGAATTGGTGGTAAATTAAAAATAGTTTCCGTCGAAGAAATGGAGTCGTGAGGTTCCCCACTCATCTCTTGCTCACCAAATTGATAAATCGACAATTTATTGTTAACTATGTCACCAGTTCGGTTAGTATTCCCTAGCAATTCCAATTGACCATTATAATAGCCGGGTTGAATATTATACGGATTTGGGTCGAAGGGCTGAACACCGGTACTCAGGCTAAGTTCTGGCAATAGGTTCGTCAGAGACACCGCGCCTTTCTGCGCATTAAATAAGTGAATAAGATCATCGCCCGCAGGAAATCCAGCAATGTATAGCGCACCATTCCCGTTTGCATCCACAGAAAGATAAGAAGGCCAACTGAAAAAACTTGCCTGATCGCTTAATGTAAACGCATCTGGATTAGCCAATGGGGTCGCATCGTTCAAATTAAAAACATTAATAACGTACTTGTCGTTAAATTTAGTGGAAGCTAAAAATAAATTCTGCGCAAAACAAACAGATGTCGTAATAAATAAGACGATCATCAAAATAATTTTTTTCATACATTGTCCTTTTCGTTGGTGAATACGTCAGGCTTCATGTTTCTTCTGTGCTTGCGGATTAATCAAATGCTCGGGCGATAAGAGCATTTCTATTTCGGCAGCTGTTAAAAGGCCGGATTCTTGCAGTAGCTCATACGCTGTTTTATTGGAGTTTTGCACTTTTTTCGCAATCGTCGCGGCGGCTTCATAACCAATCACCGGGGTCAGCGCGGTTAATAATCCCGCCGATCGATGCACATCCTGCGCACATTTTTCGGCATTGGCCGTGATACCCTCGATACATTTTTCTTTCAGCGTCAAACAACCACGTTGCAATAATTTAATCGAGTCACAAATATTGTATAAAATAATCGGTAAAAAGGCATTTAATTGC
>Ga0209417_1001646_pt1 | contig 39797 bp, 35 predicted proteins | sample RifGroF2_FD_184002 | JGI IMG/M metagenome (GOLD analysis project Ga0209417, IMG submission 184002) | Groundwater microbial communities from Rifle, Colorado, USA - Groundwater F2 (SPAdes) (version 2) | ecosystem: Environmental > Aquatic > Deep subsurface > Groundwater | place: Rifle, Colorado... | reverse complement strand
ACAGGAAACAGTAATGAAACGCATTAATATTCTGATGATTAAAATAGGAAAACAACGCAAAATGGAAATATTTTCTAACTGCATATCATTCATTATTAAACAAATATGAAGTCCGAAACATTAGTTATTCTTTCAGTACCGGAAGTTTAAAAACACAAACAAACAGAACAGATGTTGCGAAAAGCGCTTTGGATTTGATTTGTGTAGTGCCGAATCCTTATTACGCTTACAGTGCGTATGAATTAACACCGTCTGAGAATCTTGTAAAAATAGTAAATCTTCCTGAGAAATGTACAATATCCATTTATACATTGAATGGTAAACTGATAAGGAAATTTGATAAAAACGAAGCATCAACAATTCAGGAATGGAATCTGAAAAATATGTACGATACCTCCATAGGAAGCGGCTTGTATATTATACATGTAAATGCTCCCGGCATCGGAGAAAAAATCATCAAATGGTTTGGCGCAATGCGACCTTATGATAAGGGAGTGTATTGAATACGTTGCATGTTGTATTGTAGATACGATGCGTGCATCGTATCTACAATTTCCCATCCTTCAAAGCCCTTATCCTTTCATGCGTATATAAATATTTTTTTGATTTTTTATCTAACAGGAGAGCTGCTTTTAAATAATGTTCCAGCGCTGTTTCTTTTTTTCCTTCCTGCTCAAGCATTGTTCCCCGCATACCATACAAATCGCCATAATAATCGCTCATGTAATTTGCCATACGGTCGCGGTTGATATTGTGGTTCAGGAAATAGGATAAATTAATAGACGCATCATTTATTGTAGAATCTAAAACAGTTGTATTTACATATTTATATGCCGCATATTGTGGCTCAAGTCTGTAATTTCTGAGGATTTCTTTTTCAGGAATGTACGCAAAATAAACAGAATGATTATTTTTAAAAGTGGCATCAATAAAAGCATTGATCATGGAAATATAATTTTTCTGTATAAGATTTCCGTCATAATTATCTCCGTTTTCAAAAGGGGCAACTGCTATTAGAAATCCTTCAACAGGGGCTTCAATTTGTTTCATGTAATCAGGGTAATTTTCTTTCAGCCATTGAATATACCAGCTTCTTTTCAGTAGCATCTGATCTATTACCAGCAGGTCTGTTCTTTTCTTTTCTACAAATTGGTAATAGTTCATTGGAAATGCAAAAGGGTCCCAGTTTACCATAAATAGTGTATTTTTCGGTAAGTTGTTGAAAATATTTTCTGCATATTGTTGCGCAAAAAAATAATCTTTCATTGTAAGTCTTCCGTAATTTTTTATGGTATTCGAAAATGTGCTTGCGCTTATTAAGACGGCAATTACAATCAGACCCTTGTAGGCTGTTTTTATGCGTGTGATACTATAGAATAATCCGGTAGCCATCAACAGGGATAACATAAGATATGCAGGGATATACGCAATGGATACAAGCGTGCGGTTTTCTTCATTGTTCAGGTAATCTCTGGTAAGATAAGACATCACGGGTACTGCCATTATCAAAAAGAAAATACTGAACCAGAAAAAATGTTTGTTTTGCTTATATAAAATATAAATTCCGACAGGAATTAAAATGAGAAAAACCGGGTACCACTGATCGGGTAAAATATCCTTAAAAAAGAATGTAAAAACAGTTCCCATGCCTTGAGATTCGGTCTCTTGAAACTGGTATTGATGGCGTGTAACAACCCTGAAAAAGTTTGTAATATTTTCCGGATTACCCCAGTCAACAGCGGGAGTAAAAGATGAAAAAACCGGAAGCAATAGCCAGGGTGTCAAACCAAGAATAAAAAAAGCAATGGCTTTTCCCATGAATTTAAAATCAAGAAGGGTTTTTCTTTCATAGATAAGCATGAATCCTCCAAGTACAGGAATCAGAAGACCTGCTGTATTGTGAGAAGTAAAGGATATTCCTATTGCAAAGCATAAAAGTAAAAAAGATTTTTTTCTATGATTTATATCTTCAATTCTTAGCCATTTCAGAAATAAAAACAGAGCAATTGCAATAGTAAAATTATATATTCCATACACTTCTGTAATGATAGATTGTTCCCATGTTTCAAACGCTAGTGTAAAAAATGATGCAGCAGAAAAAGCAATTATATAATTCAGTATTTTTATTTTTTGTTCTGAAAATTTTTTCCAGAAATCAGTTTTGATAAAGGTATTTTCAATAATCAATACCATGCTGTAAAATAAAAATACACCTGCAAGCGATGTAAAAAATGCAGACATAAGATTTAGTCTGTAGGCTATATCTCCAAGGGGAAGCAATGAAAATAATTTTCCAAAAACAACAAACAGCGGGTATCCAGGCTCGTGCGGAACTCCCAATGAATAGGCAGCAGCAATGAGTTCTCCGGAATCTTCAAGCGTTACTGTGGGAGCTAATGTTAAAAGATAAAAAATAAAGCTGGATAGGAAAGATATGCAAAGAAAAATATAAAAGAAAAAATTTTTATGAGTAGGGAAAATTATTGGTTCTGTATTTGGTTTTAGCTTTTCAATTTTTTGTTTCCCTTTCTGTTTTTTGTCTTTTGTTTTCATCGTTCAAAGAGGAATTTTTATTGAAATTTATTATTAACACATATTACGTAAAATGTTTTTTTAGTCGGAAGCTGGAAGCACGAAGTACGAAGCTGCATCAACTTCCAACTTCCGACTTCCGACTTCCCAAAAAAACATTTTCTAAAATTTATCTAACCTCAATTAATTATCACCGTATCTCTTTTTCTTTTTCTCTTTCTGGGGATTTTGAGGAAAATAGTATTTTAAATTCAGTGAAAGATAATTTCCTGAAAGCCCAATATAAGCATTAGATTTTCCATAAACATATTCTCTGAAATAAAAAACAGTCATCATGCTGCGCTCCTGGTGCTGGTACATTACTCCCACGTAAAAATTGCCGTAGTTTTCGTTTCTGTATTCAATACCCACGTTGGCCATTATTGCTATTTGAGTCCAGCGATAGCGTTGTCCGTAAAATTTAGATACAGCAATATCAGAGGGAAAAAAATTAAAGCAGAACCCGGCAGATACATTGGCATAAAAGTGCTCTGCCACACGCACGAAACCTAAGCCGAGCAAGGGTATTTCGTATCCTATAAATTTTAAAGAAGCAGTGTGGCTTGTGTCTTTGTCTTTAACATCAACATTGTAAGTCCGTCTGATGAAATTTAATCCGGTTTGAAGTGCAAAAAAACGGGTAAAATCGTGTTTTACTTCCATTCCAAATACAAAACCCGGTTTCTGGTTAATGCTCATGGTTATTGAGTCCCGGACAATAGTAACATCGTTTTTCTGAATAATATTGCTTGGAATAATCGGGCTGTAGTTAATCCCAAAATAGGTAAAATGATAGTTCTCTCTGATTTCATTTTTTTTCTGCTGAGAGAAAGACAGAAATGAAACCAAAATAAACAGATTGAAAAATAGAAAGAATTTTATTCGTGCTATTTGTATCATTAAATGAATTTGAAAATACAGAAACAGGACAAAATTAAAACTATTTCTCAATTTTTAAGTTTTTCGCAGCATAATCAAGTTGGTCGAACCATTCTTGTCCGTATTTTCTGATCAGCGCATCTTTTACAGCGATATATAGCGGAATATTCAGCTCTTCTCCATTCTGCAAAGCAGGTTTGCATAAAACCCATTCATTATAATTTACGGCTTCGAAACGAGAATGTTTTTTTATTCGAATAGGGTAAAGATGGCAGGAGAGAGGCTTTTGAAAATCAATATCTCCGTTGTAAAAAGCTTTTTCTATTGCGCATTTGTAAATTCCATCTTCAATTATTGTGAAAGCACATTCTTTCCCATTAATAAGCATTGTAACCTGATCGAATTCGGAATCTGTATAAAACAAACCATTGGATTCAATAGCGTGAATTCCTTCTTCTCTGAGGTATTTTTTTATTTCAGGATAAATGTCGCTTAAAATTCCTGTTTCTTCAATAGTAAGCGGTGCGCCCGAATCGCCGTTCACACAGCAGCATCCTTTGCATTTTTGTAAATCACAGCAGAATTTTTTTTCTAATACATCAAGGCTTATTATGGTATTTTCTATCTGGAGCATTTGATATTATTTTTCTGTATCATTTTCAAGAATTTTTTTTGCTTCTGATATTTCCTGCCTTTGTTTTACAGAAATTTCAGGATATTTAAGCTTAAGAGAAGTTAGTTTATCAACTATAATATTACTTATAGATGCAAACATGTGCCATTTCTTATCAGCAGGAATAATGTACCATGGCGCATAATCTGTTGATGTAGCTTTAAATATTTCCTCGTAGATTTTCATATAATTATCCCAATATCTTCTTTCAATAAGGTCATCCATGCCAAATTTCCAGTTTTTTTCGGGTGTATTGATACGTTCAAGAAGGCGTTGACGTTGTTCTTCTTTTGAAATATTCAGGAATAATTTTATGATATGAATACCATTGTTAACACAATATTTTTCAAAATTATTGATTTCTTGATATCGTTGATGCCAGAATTCATCACTGTTAATACTTTTTTCAGAAACTCCCGGTAATTTTTCACCAAGGATAATTTCAGGATGAATTCGGGTTAGCAGTACTTCTTCATAGTAAGAACGATTAAAAAGCCCGATACGCCCTTTCGTAGGTATTGTCTGATGAAATCGGTACATGTAATCATGTTCCAGCTCTAGTGCAGATTTTGTTTTAAAACTTTTCACAGGAAAACAATGGACGGAACATCCTATTGGGTTTACTCCTGACATTACGTGTTTAATTACACTGTCTTTACCTCCTGCATCTAATGATTGTAAGATTACAAGAACAGAATTTTTCGCATCTGCATAAAGGATATCCTGTAATTTTATTAATTCTTCCAGACTGGCTATTTGCTTTTCATGAGCGACATCTTTGTTTTTAAAAATGCCATCCGGCTTGGAATTAAATTCTTTTAATTTTTTTATTTTTTTCCCAAAAATATAATGATTTAGATTCATAAGGTAAAAATTTAATTAATCACTTATGTTACGCAAAATTCAAAATTAGAGTTACATTAGTTAACCAGAACCTTCCCAGTCATTTCTTTTGGAACAGGCAATCCCATTATTGTTAAAATTGTCGGTGCTATATCTGCAAGGATTCCGTTATTTATTTTAGAATATTTATCTGAAACAAGAATACAGGGGACAGGATTCAATGAATGTGCTGTATTCGGGCTTCCATCGTCATTGATCGCATAATCTGCATTTCCATGATCTGCAATGATGAGTGCTGTGTATCCGTTTTCTTTTGCTGCCTTAATTACTTCGCCGACACAAGTGTCAACAGTATTCACAGCTTTGAGTATTGCCTCATAAATACCGGTATGTCCAACCATATCGCCGTTTGCAAAGTTCAGGCAGACGAAATCGTGCTCTTTTTTATTTAGTTCTGCAACGATTGCATTTTTAACAAGAAAAGCGCTCATCTCCGGCTGTAAATCGTAAGTTGCAACTTTTGGAGACGGTATCATCACTCTGCTTTCGCCTTCGAATGGCTCTTCGCGACCACCTGAAAAGAAAAAAGAAACATGTGCATATTTTTCAGTTTCTGCAATGCGTAATTGTTTTAATTTATTTTCAGAAACGACCTGTCCAAGCGTGTTTGTAACATTATCATTTTCGTAAATAACTGTAACATTTTTGAAGGTTTCATCATAACTGGTCATGGTGTAATACTTCAAAGGCATTGTTTGCATGCCGAATTCGGGCATATTTTTTTGAGTAAGCGCGATGGTTATTTCTCTTAGCCTGTCTGTTCTGAAATTAAAACAAATAAAAACATCGCCTTTTTTAACCGTAGCAATTGGTTTCCCTGCTTCATCCACTTTAATAATGGGTTTGATAAATTCATCGGTAATTCCTTCGTCATAAGATTCCTGAACAGCCTTAACAATGTCATTTGTCGCTTTTCCTGTTCCATGAACAAGCAGATCGTATCCTATTTTAACGCGTTCCCAGCGTTTATCCCTGTCCATTGTATAATATCTCCCGGCAAGGGAAGCAATTTCTCCATAGGAATTTTTTAAATGATTTTGAAGATTTTTCACAAAGCCAAGACCACTGCGCGGGTCTGTATCGCGACCATCGGTAAGCGCATGAATATAAACTTTGCTGAGCTGATAGTCTTTTGTCATATCGCAAAGCTTGTAAAGATGCGTATCCATTGAGTGAACGCCCCCATCAGAAACAAGTCCGATAAAATGTACAGCCTTATTGTTTTCTTTTGCATAAGTGAAAGCTTCCATCAATGCTTTATTCTGAAATATTGTATTTTCTTTACAAGCTTTGTTAATTCGCACCAATTCCTGATATACCACACGACCGGCACCAATATTAAGATGCCCGACTTCTGAATTTCCCATTTGACCTTCGGGCAGCCCCACATCTTCTCCGCTTGCCAATAGTTGACTGTTGGGATATTCAGACTTTAGCTTATCCATAACAGGCGTTTCACCTTGAAAAATAACGTCTGCTTTTGATTTGTTTCCAATTCCCCACCCATCTAAAATGATAAGGATACACTTATTTATCATATATATAAATTTAAATTTTATAAATACAAAAATATTCTTTTCAGGGGATTTACAAGAAGAAAAGATTTATGATTTCTTTATTTCCATTTTTTTTATAGTTTTACTTGCTGAAAAATGTGTGTAAATTATGAGACAACTATTTTTTTTATTCATTCTTTTTTATTCCGTAAATCTATTGTTCTCTGCTCCCGCAATAACAGAGGATTGCCCTCCTTATGACAAGGAATTTAATTCTGCGAAAGATTCTTTTAAAATTGTTGCTAACGGAATAAGCTCTCGTTATTTTTATTCTACGGTTTTAGATGAATCCTGCCAGTTTGGATTGCTTCCTGTGTTTCGTGGGGGCAAATGGGGTTATTACAATCTGAAATTGAATAAAGAAATAAATTCCTGTATTTTCGATTCTGTCGGAATTTTCAGAGCCGGAGAAACAGCAGAGGAAGATACTTTGTTTTTTGCAAATGTTTATTACAAGGGACTTGAGATTATTTTAGATCGTGAAGGCTATATGGTTTTCAACGCGCTTGATTTAATTGTTTATACAAAAAATGGTAAAAAGGGACTTGAATATAGAAGTGAAGATGGCTCAATAAAATTTACAATTACGCCTCCTTTGTATGAAAGCATGAGTGTTGAAGATCTTATGTCTTCAACAGTTGGTTATGGAATTTTTATTACAAAAAAAGAAGGAAAATTTGGTCTTGTTGATGTTGTGGGTAGAGAATTACTTCCCTTTGAATATGATAAAATATTTGTTCCCGATCTTGAAATAAATAATACGTATGTTGCTTTTATTAAAAAAGGAAAATATACCGGAATTTGTAATAAGAGAGGAAAAATTTTTGTGCCTCCTGAATATGATAAAGTGAATTATTATGCAACAACAGGTATTACAGATGATATGGCTGTAAGGTTTGCTGTGGCTAAAGGTAAAAAAGAAGGATTCTACGAAGTTGGCAAGGGTTTGATTTTTCCATGCGAATTTGATGAGGTTTTTTACATTGATCATGATGGGGATGGAGGTTATGTTTTGATAGCCAGAAACGGAAGGTATTTTGGAATATATCCTGCACCCGGTTCTTCAAGAAAGGCCGATGAAGGATATCAAAATATTTTACCTTTGGTAGAGAATATAAGGTTGGCAATGAAAAATGGGAAATGGGGCGTTTTGGATGCCCGATCGGAAGTAGTGTTGCCTTTTATTTATGAGGAAATAAAATTTGTTGATTACAAATATTATTGGGTAAAAGAAAAAGGTAAATGGGGAAGTGTTGACAATAAAGGAAATTTTATTGTACAGCCCTTGTTTGATGATGTTAAAGGACAAATGGCATCACTTATTAGTGCAAAACAAAAAAAGTTTTGGGGATTGATTAATGACAAAGGAGAGAACAAAACCGCTTTTGTATATGAGCGTCTGAGTTATAATTATGAAAGAAAATTGTGGTTATGCCAGCTCGGAAAACGAGAAGGCTTGCTTGATGAAGCGGGGCAGCAGTACTTAGCACCCGAATACGATAAAATTCAGGAAATTTACGACGATTACATTATTGCGAAAAAAAATGCAGGCTTTGGGGCAATTGACCACAAAGGCAAGATGATTATTGACTTTAAATATTCAAAAATTATTCCTCTTAATCATGGTCAGTTTTCAGCGAACATTAAAAATAATTTTGGTGTGATAGATTCTTTGGGTCAGACCATTATTCCATTTGAATTTGAAGATGTGTATCCTATCGGTTCCGATCATTTCGTTGTACAGAAAGAAGGTTTAAAAGGGATTTACAGTAATAAAGGGAAACAGGTCATTAGAATAGAATTTGAAAAAATTATTGATTTTAAAGAAGGAGTTTCAAAAGTTGTGAAACAAGGAAAAACAATTTGGGTGGATATACATGGAAATGAATTTAAGGAAAATCCATCGAAGAAAAAAAGGAGGGGAAAGGGATAGATTGAATTACGAATTACGAATTGGGAATTGGGGATTGTAGCATCGTTCCATGGAACGATGTGTCAAAACCAATTACCAAATTAAAATATAAAAAACAAAATGAAATCATACAGAAAAGAACTTTGGTTTGATACAAAGAGCAGAAGAGAATATGTAAATATTACTCCGGTTATTAATCAGTGTCTGGCTGAAAGTGGAATAATAGAAGGATTATGTCTTGTAAATGCAATGCATATTACTTCAAGCATTTTTATTAATGACGATGAGTCGGGTTTGCATAATGATTTTGAAGTTTGGTTAGAAAAAATAGCACCGGAAAAACCACATTCTCAATACAGGCATAATGGTTTTGAAGACAATGCAGACGCGCATCTGAAGCGTCAGGTGATGGGTAGGGAAGTCGTTGTTGCTATTACAAACGGTCAACTTGATTTCGGTCCCTGGGAGCAGATTTTTTATGGCGAATACGATGGAAAAAGAAGGAAAAGAGTACTCGTGAAGATTATTGGGGAGTAATTTGAGAATTAGCGTTGTCAGTCTTATTTGCCCGTTAGAAACCATGAAAAAAAATCTGTACTCCATTAACAATCGGAAGAAAATAATTATATTTGAAAAAAAAATGAATTATGATAATAGCAAACCCAATATATGATGTAGTTTTTAAGAGATTAATGGAAGACAAAAGAATTGCAAAATTCTTTATTGAAACATTACTTGATGAAGAAATAATTGAAGTACAAGTAAAACCTCAAGAATTTACATTTTATAAGGACTTAGAACAGTTAAAAGAAAGTGGAGATTTTGAAAAAATAAAAGATCAAATAGCAGGATTGCTTGGATTATCAGTTTATCGGTTGGACTTTATAGCTACAATAAAGACAGGAAATAATGAATATAAGAAAGTACTTATAGAAATTCAAAAAGCAAAAAATCCAATTGACTTAATGCGTTTTCGTAATTACTTGGGTGAACAATACAAAAAAGAAGACGAAATAGAGACCGAAAAAGGCAAAGAAACTTTAGTATTACCAATAATTACAATATATTTATTAGGATTTAAATTGCCTGAAATAGAAACGATAGCAATAAAAGTAAATCGCCAATATTTTGACTTAATTTCAAAGCAAGTAATACTCCAAAAGAGTGACTTTATTGAAAAACTAACGCATGATTGTTATGTAGTTCAAATATCAAGGATTAATGGTAAATTACGAAATCGATTAGAGCAAATGTTAAGCGTATTTGAGCAAAACTTTTTTGTTGATAAAAAAGGAATAATAAAAGATTATGCACATGAAATAAAAGATGAAAACATTAAAAATATGATAGCTCTTTTGCACAAGACAGGAACAGACCCAAAAGAACGACAAGAAATAGAAAAAGAGCAAGAAGTATATAGAATATTGGATTTAACAGCAAAAGAAAAAACTAAGGAATTAGAAGGAATAATAAAAGAAAAAGACAAAGTACTTGAAGAAAAAGACAAAGTACTTGAAGAAAAAGACAAAGTACTTGAAGAAAAAAATAAAGAAATAGAAGAATTAAAACGACTACTATATAAAAGATAATCACGGTTGCTAATACTGCGCATAACACATTTTACATGATAACGATAGGCCCTACAGGCATGTGTGATAGTCCGCCGTGGTAGATAAGGTAAGCGAAGCTGTGTATAGCTGCAAGGCGTTAGGCACAAGCGATAAAGAAAAAAAATGACCTACAGGATTTGGTTGGTTTGACAATAATGGTTCGAATTAAAAAATGACTCTGATGATTATAAAAGTAATTTTCGATTTTTAAAAAATGAGGAAAGAAAACATATTGAGTGTTTGTACAATGATAGATTAATAGAATCAATGACCGAATATACTAATATTATGTATCTTATCTTAATAATAAAAGTGGAGACCAGCAACCACTTAAAAACGGGGCGAATCCGAAAAGCCTAATGAGTAGGAAAATTTTATAAAATGAAAAAAATGAAAAAAAATATTATAAAATCTGTTTTTCTAATATTTATTTTTTTGTTTAGTATTGAAGAAAATAAGGCACAGTTCCATTTTAATGTAAGCCCGGGACTTCAATTCAATACCGCAAATTTTGGATATAAGGTTAACAATTTCGTACCGTATTTCGGATTACAAATTTTGAATGGTAGTGCGAATTTGAGCGAAAAAGGTGAACGATATGATCCAGATAGAGGAGGTATTGTTCCGTATGAAGATAAATATAAATTTTCAGGTATAATTTATATCCCAACGCTTGGAACAAAATATTTTTTTAAAGAAACGAATAAATTAAAGCTATATGGTACAATTAGCTTCACAAAATTTATTCTTTCAGGAAAAATCGAAGTTAGTAATGATAGTGACGCTAATGATGAATTGCAAAGTGAAATCAAAAAGATGAATTTATGGGGCGGACAATTAGGATTTGGAACAGAATATTTTTTTGACAATAATTTCAGTGTTGGCGGCGAATTCGGGTTAAGATTACTTAGATTAAAGTATAAAGATACCGAAGAAGATCTGATTTATAATCCTCAAACCGGTAATTATGTACCCTCAACTACAACTAACGATTATAGATTTAATTTAAGCCCTACATACGTGAGGATTTCGTTTAATTATTATTTTGATAAATAACCATACTCTATTAGTAAAATTTTAAAATTAATTTTCTCCAAATTAATATAATTTTATTTATGCCGGTAGCTTCGAGAGCCTCAGCCATCAGTGGTTGAGGCTCTCGAAGCTACCGATAGAACAAAGTGGAAGTTATTTTGAATGGTTTCCTTAGAGAGAATATTTATTAAAAATAGATAAAAAAATCGTAAATTACAGGTTGTAATGATAGACAAAAATATATGATAACATAAAAATCTTTGCCAGTACGCAACACGTGCTTATAGGTAATGATACAAATCTGACTTTACTATAAAACAAAACGATTATGAAATTTATTTTAGCAACATTAATACTATTAATTGCAGAATTAACTTTCGCTCAATCAAATTTTCCTGACTTTTTGCAAGGTACTTGGAAAATGGAAAACAAAGAAATCTATGAGCATTGGGACAAACTCAACGACTATACCCTAAAAGGGTTTTCTTATAAATTGAAAGAAGGACAAATGGTTATTTCTGAATACCTAGATATTTCTCGAGTCAACAAAGAAATAACCTATACAGCGACTGTTCTTAACCAAAATCAAGGAAAGGGAATAAATTTTAAGCTAATTAAAACAGATAGCACGTTTGTTTTTGAAAATTCTAATCACGATTTTCCAAAAAAAATTGTGTATCAAAAACTAAATGACACAGAATTTTTTGTGCAGTTATCTAACGGTAGCCAGAAAGGATTTGCTTACAAGATGCAAAAGCAGTTTCAAAGAACCTCTTTTAAAGACACAACTATTGCAAACCCAAATTACGACTCCGTTTTAGCTGAAAAGTTGGGAGGAGATGATTACGGTATGAAAAGATATGTATTGGTTCTTCTCAAAACAGGTCCAAATCAAACAACTGACAAGACTTTAATAAACGATAGCTTTCGGGGGCATTTAGAAAATATTAATCGTTTAGTTAAGGAAGAAAAAATGATTGTTGCAGGACCGCTAGGCAAAAACGATAAAACCTATCGTGGAATTTTTATTCTTAACGTAACAACTTTTGACGAAGCTGAAAAATTACTACAAAAAGATTCTGCAATTAAAGAAGGTTTATTGAACTTTGACCTTTATAATTGGTATGGCTCGGCTGCATTGCCTGAATATTTAGATTTTTCCGACAAAATTTGGAAAGTAAATCCTTAAAAATTGAATAGGTAATACAAACAATGATAAAAAATATTGAACAGATTTGCTTATGATGATGTGGGATAATAAAATCAATACCCATAACAGTCTGCAATTAGGATTTTTTGCAAATGAAAACACTAGCACTTCGACCATGCGCAATAGCCCACGCCACAGCAGATAAGGAGCGCAAAACGAAGACAACACAGGGGATCGTTAGCGTTCAGTTTAAGCGATTCTCGGAGCAACAGAGATTATAAACTATTTTTTTTATATATTATTAACAAAAAAAAATGAAGATTATAACATTCATATTAATGATTTTAATATTTGGGAGTTTTATGTCTGGTAATTATTCCCCATATCATAAATTACCTAATACTAAATCTGACACTTTAAATGTTGCTTATACATATTGGTGGCCAACTGGAGGGCCTTTTGTTGGTGAGTGTGGTGATAGTTATTCATTAGTATTTACGGGAACAATTACGAAGCTTTATAATACATTAATACCAAATACAACCAGAGATACTACTACAGTGCTTTATACACCTCAAAAAGGGATTATTAAAATCAATGAAATGAAATATAAAAAAAATCCTGATAAAGCTTACAAAAAATCTGATGGTAAGTGTTATAATGGTGAATTATTTTTTAGTTCAGATTGCTTTTATGAATCAGGACTAAAAGAAGGCGATAAGGTAATTGTTTTCATTTATTCTTATGAAGGTGAATATTGCATTCCTGGTCAATCAATATTGAAAATTAATAATTTTGATGATCCAATTGTTTTATCAATTGATAAATATATTAAATACGATTATGATCCGCTGTCTATAAAAGATGATTTAAACGCTTGGAAAAAATACAATCTTGACTATGCTTTAAAGCAAATAATTGATTGCAGATTATCAATTAAAAAATAAATGAAAATACGATAATCAGCAACAGCGGATAAGGAGTACAAAATGAAGGTCAACACAGGGATGCTATCCTAAAATATATGAAAAAATAGTAGTATTGTGAATGTTTAGGATGGGATTATTTTTATAAATTATATAATCAAAAAACAAAAAGAATATGATCAGAAAGTTAAGTTTTTTTATCCTTTTTATTGCAGTAAGTTTTTTTACCTTTTCACAAAAGCAGCTTACGCTGGAAGATTTGTGGCAGAAGTATATTTTATATGCACGTCCGCCACAGGGATTAAAATCTATGAACGACGGAGAGCATTATTCCGTTAATGAAAGCGAAGCAATTGCAAAGTATAATTTTTTAAAAGGTGAAAAAATTGCTGAGATTTTTTCTTTGAAAGACCTTCCTGCTGATGCCGGAATTAAAAGCATTGATGATTATGAATTAAGTAAAGATGAAAATCTGATATTGTTCAGCACGAATGAGGAAGCCATTTACAGACATTCTTCTCGTTCTGAATATTATGTTTGGAATATAAAAAATAAAAAACTGACATCTGTTTCAAAGAATGGGAAACAGCAACTGGCCTCATTTTCGGAAGATGGTAAAAAAGTTGCTTTTGTAAGAGATAACAATATTTATGTTACCAATATTGATGATGCAAAGGAAACTCAAATAACAACAGACGGCAAACCGAATTTCATCATAAATGGTGCGCCGGACTGGGTTTATGAAGAGGAGTTCAGCTTCTCAAAAGGCTATGAATGGTCGCCCGATGGTACCAAAATTGCATTCATGAAACTTAATGAAACCGAAGTTAAAGAATTTGATATTACTGCTTATAAAAGTTTATATCCTGAAAAAAGCAGATACAAATATCCTAAAGCAGGAGAGAAAAATTCAGATATATCCATTCATGTTTTTGATATGAATTCCGGTAAAATACAAAAAATGGATATTGGAAGTGAAAAAGATATTTACATTCCCCGCATCAGATGGACGGTAGACCCGAATATACTCTGCCTTACAAGGCTGAATCGTTTGCAGAATAAAATGGAGTTGCTGTTGTGCAATGCGGCTAACGGAGAGTCTAAAGTTATTCTCACAGAAACACATAAATATTATGTTGAAGTAAAAGGCAATGATCTCATTCATTTTACTACAGATGGCAAATCCATGATTTTGAACAGCGAAAAAGATGGTTTCAATCATTTGTATCATTATGATGTGAATGGGAATCTGATGCGCCAGATAACACAAGGTAATTGGGATATTGATGCTTTTATCGGATACGATGAAAAGAAAAAGATTTTGTATTATATATCATCAGAAGCATCTCCGTTGATGCGCGATGTTTATGCGATAAGTATTGATGGAAAAAAGAAAAAGAAAATTTCTCAAAAAGCAGGAACGAACAAAGCTGTTTTTTCTGAAAATTTCAAATATATGATTAACACATGGTCTGATTCAGATGCTCCTCCTGTGATTTCTGTAAATGATACTGAAGGAAAGGAATTGCGTGTTATTGAAGACAATTCGCATATCAGAGATTTGATAAAAGATTTTGGTTTTACGCAAAGAGAATTTTTAAAAATAAAAAATTCATCCGGAACAGAACTCAATGCTTGGATGATAAAACCTCCGGCTTTTGATGCCTCAAAAAAATATCCCGTACTCATGTATTTATATGGAGGGCCCGGTTCGCAGGAAGTGAAACGTGGATGGGATTATATGGATTGCTGGTTTCATTTACTCGCACAAAAGGGCTATATTGTTGCATGCGTAGATAACAGGGGAACAGGAGCTCGTGGCACTGAATTCAAAAAAATGACTTACGGGCAGCTTGGTAAATTTGAAACCGAAGACCAGATTGACGCAAATAAATATCTGGCATCGCTTCCTTATGTAGATGGCTCTAGAATTGGAATCTGGGGATGGAGTTATGGCGGATATATGTCAACTCTTTGTCTTGCAAAAGGCGCAGATGTGTTTAAAATGGCCATTGCCGTTGCTCCTGTTACAAATTGGAGATATTACGATTCAATCTATACTGAAAGATACATGGGGCTTCCGCAAGACAATGCAGCTGGGTATGATGACAATTCTCCTATCAATCATGTAGATAAAATTAAGGGAAATTACCTACTTGTTCATGGCGATGCCGATGATAACGTTCATGCGCAGAATACCTACATGCTTATTGATAAACTTGTGGCAGCAAACAAGCAATTCGATTTAATGGTTTATCCCAATAACAACCACGGAATTTATTCAGGGAAAAATACACGATACCATCTGTTTTCAAAACTTACTAATTTTATTTTAGAAAAATTGTAGCATTTTGTTACGACTCAGCGCCCCATGATTTTCTCCCACAAAGACACGAAGAACACAAAGTAAATATGATGACAGAAAATGAATTAGCCAAGATAGCAGTTGATATATGTTACAAAATACATACTATTCTTGGGCCAGGTTTGCTTGAAAGTGTTTATGAGTCTGCATTTGCTTATGAATTAGATAGGCACAAGCGAAACAAACTTCCTTTCAGCAACAGATGATTATTTACTACTTAAAGACAAAAAAGAAAAATGAAAACCTCACTCACAAAACAACACATTTGCAAGCGCCGACACACAAACCAATACTTCCGCTTGCAAAAGAGTTGTTTTCTTGCCGACACACCCAAGCCCACCCATCACCCTAAAAGAAACAAGTTGATAAATTTATGATTACTTTTTATCTTGAAAATTGAGATAGTAAATATAAAAAACTATTTTGGTAACCTGATAATTTAAAATATAATGAATAGAATAAAAGAAGTATTGGAAAAGAAAGGTATCAAACAGATTTGGTTGGCTGATAAATTGGGAAAAAGTTACAATATGGTAAATTCATACGTGCAAAACCGACAACAACCGAGACTTGAGATTCTTTACGAAATTGCCAATATTCTTGAAATTGATGTGAAAGAGCTTTTAAAATCTAACAAAGTAAATTTATAAGTGCGAACTGGAATTGACATATTAGAGAGTGAAATAATCAAAGAATATCCTAATGTTCTTGAAATACTGCTGTGTGACCAAACCACACATAAAAATATCTTTTGGGCTACTGATAATTACAGCCACATAGGAGAATCATTTAGTTTTTTTTCTCAGATTTTACCTGATTTAATTACTGGTGATTATGGTAGTATTATTATGCCACGAGTTCATAAGGACAAAATTTTACAGTTATCTCGTTCCAAAGTAATGGCAGAAGTTTTTACTCCTTCTTGGATATGTAATGCACAAAATAATTTAATTGACAGTTCTTGGTTTGGCAAAGCAAACGTTTTCAATAAAGAAATTTTGTTAAATAATGGCACGAAAACTTGGGAAACGACCAAAGGGAACATAGCTTTTCCAAAAGGCAAAACTTGGGAGGACTACATTCGTGATACTCGTTTAGAAATTTCTTGTGGAGAAGCTCCATATTTAGTAAGTCGATATGATACTACAACTGGCGAATTTATTCCAATTGAAAATAGAGTCGGGATTTTAGACAGAAAATTGAGAGTTATAAATGAAAATGTGGCTTCAATAGATGAATGGCTACAAGCTACTCAAACCGCATATAAAAACATTTACGGTTTTGAATGGCAAGGTGATAGTTTGCTTTTGGCACGTGAAGCATTGCTTACAACATTCATCGAGAATTATGCATATAAATTTGGAACAGAACCTTTGCTTGAATCCATTCAAAATATCGCTTATATAATTTCGTGGAATGTTTGGCAAATGGACGGTTTAAAAGGCGTACTTCCTAATAGCTGTACTGACACAATTAAAGAGAATAGCAATTTGTTTGGTAATTCTGAAAAAAAAACTATTAAGTGCAAGGGATGTGAACTTCAAAACATTTTGTTACATAACGGAATATATTGCATCATTATGGATTGGGAAGAAAAAGATAAACAGACAGGCAAAAAGGGTAAAATAACGAGGTTTATTGACCTGTTAAACAAGTAAAATATGGCTAAAACAAACAACATTAATATAGATATACTTGATGAAATAATCATTGGAAGAGTTGAACCTCAAATTTATGCTTTTACAACCGAAACAATACCGAATTATTTAAAAGTTGGCGACACATATCGCCCTATTGAAATAAGATTAAATGAGTGGAGAAAATACTTTCCTAAACTTGTAAAGAAGTTTGAAAATGTAGCAAAAGTTGATGATGAAACATTTTTCAGAGACTATGCAGTCCATTATTTCCTAGAGAATGACTTAAAAAGAAATCGGTTAGAGCGTGATGCTTTTAAAAATATCCCTTATTATTCAAATGAGTTTTTCAAAAATGCAACAGAAAAAGACTTGCAAGATGCGATAAGTGATATTAAGAATGGGCATAAGAAAAACGATTCAAAATATCAGTATTATCGTTTTGATGAAAGTCATATTCCAATTACTCATACATACTGTAGAACTGAAAATTACAATCTAAGACCAAATCAACAAAAGACAGTAAATAATTTTCGAGAGGCAATTAATAAAGGCAAAACAAATTTGTTGATGTATGCTGTAATGCGTTTTGGTAAATCATTTACATCAATATTTTGTGCAGTTGAAATGGCAGCTAAACTGGTGGTTGTGGTTTCTGCCAAGGCTGATGTAAAAGAAGAATGGAAAAGGACTGTAGAAAGCCATATTAAATTTGATGGATATAGTTTTCTTGATAGTAACTCTCTTTTACAAAGCGATACGATAATAGCTGAGAAACAAATGGCAAATGAAAAAATTGTTTTGTTTCTTACACTTCAAGACCTTCAAGGAGATGAAATTAAATCAAAACACAAAGAAATATTTAAAAATCAAATAGATTTACTTTTAATTGACGAAACACATTTTGGAGCAAGAGCCACAGAGTATGGCAAAGTTTTAAAAGATGAAAATCTAAGTGCGAAAGAAATAAAAAGTGAATTAAAGCTAAATGACAATACTTTAGATGAATTAGAAATTACCACTAAAGTTTTTAACGCTAAAATTCGCATTCATCTTTCCGGCACCCCTTATCGAATTTTGATGAATAGCGAGTTCACAAATGATGATATTATTGCATTCTATCAATTTACAAATATTGCAGAAGACCAAGAAAAATGGGATTTAGAAAATCTTAATAAAGACGAAATTAAGGAATGGGACAACCCATATTATGGATTTCCACAAATGATTCGGTTTGCATTTAACCCAAATGAATCATCTCGCAAAAAAATGGAAGAAATGAAAAAGAAAGGAGTAACCTATGCTTTTTCAGAACTTTTCAAACCGCAATCCATTACTGTTGATAAGACAAACAAACTCCATAAAAAATTCAAGTATGAACAAGAAATTATTGACTTACTAAAAGTCATTGATGGCTCAGAAAAAGATGCCAATTTATTAAGTTTCTTGGACTATGATAAAATTAAAGACGGCAATATGTGTCGTCATATTGTATGTGTGTTGCCTTACCGTGCATCTTGTGATGCATTAGAAGAATTAATCAAGAACCAAAAGTTTAAACATCTAAACAATTATGAAATCATAAATATCTCTGGTGTTGAGAACGAAAAAAACTTTAAAGACACACAAACTGTACAATCAAAAATCAAAAAATGTGAAAGTGAAAATTTAAAAACAATCACTTTAACAGTTAACAGAATGCTGACAGGTAGCACTGTTCCAGAGTGGGACACAATGCTTTACCTTAAAGACACAGCATCTCCGCAAGAATACGACCAAGCAATATTTCGTTTACAAAATCAATATATTAAGGTTTTCAAAGAACCAAACGGAGATGTGGTTAAATACAATATGAAGCCGCAAACTTTGTTGGTTGACTTTAACCCAAATAGAATGTTCCAAATGCAGGAGCATAAATCACAAATTTACAACGTAAATACAGAATCCAACGGGAATAGCAAGTTAGAAGAGAGAATCAGAAAAGAATTAGAAATATCTCCTATTGTTGTTTTGAATAACAATAAAATTGTTCAAATACAACCAACCGATATTCTTGATGCTATTAGAAAATATTCAAGTAGCAGAAGCGTATTTGATGAAGCTACAACTATATCCATTGATTATTCTTTGTTAGATATTGAAGAAATCAAAGCTGAAATTGAAAAACAAGGAAAAATAGGCTCTCGTCAAGGAATTGAAATTAAACCTACTCTTGGAGAAGGTAATGAACTTGATGTAGTAGATTTACCTGAAAATGATGATGACGAAGATGACGATAATGTAAAGAACAAAACCATTGAAGGAGAAGTAGAAACTGATTATAAAGGACAATTTGCAATGTTTTATGCAAGAATTTTATTCTTTGCATTTTTAACAGATTCGAGAGTTAAATCACTGCAAGAGATTGTTAGGCAGATTGAGAATAGTGTGGATAATTTGCGTATTGCTTCAAATTTAAATCTCGATAAAGAAATACTTTCATTATTCCAAAAACACATCAATCCATTTATTTTAAGCGAACTAGATTACAAAATTCAAAATATAAATTCATTAGCAAATGATACAGCAATTCCTCCAATAGAAAGAGCAAGTAACGCTATGAAAAAGTTTAGTCGCTTGTCAGATTCTGAAATTGTAACTCCTGAAATTGTAACCGATAAAATTATTAATGCTTTACCAATTAGAGCCATTGATAAATCTATAACGCTTTTAGATATTGCGGCTAAACAAGGTGAGTTTGTTTATGCAGTTTATAAAAAATCTAAAAAATTAGCTAACAAATTTTACTCTATTCCAACATCAAAAATTGCTTACGAGTTTACGAGAAAAGTATACTCGCTACTTGAATTAAATGTTAACCTTATTGAAGAAGACTACATGTCATATGATTTAATCAAAGAAAATAAATTAATAGAAAAGGACACCATAAAAATTAATAAAAAGAAAATGAAGTTTAATGTAATCGTTGGCAATCCTCCCTATCAGCAAAGTGATGGGGGTGCTCAAGCAAGTGCTAAACCTATTTATAATCTCTTTGTAGATATAGCAAAAAAATTGAATCCAAGTAACATCGCTATGATTATGCCTACAAGATGGTTTGCAGGCGGAAGAGGATTAAATGAATTTAGGGATCAAATGCTCAATGATACCCATATTTCGGAATTGCATGACTTTCTAAAACCAGAATTGATTTTTCAAAATATAAATCTTAGAGGTGGTATCTGTTATTTTTTATGGGATAAAGCTTATAATAATATAAAAGAATTAACTAAAGTTTTTACTTACAAAGATGATTTAATACCAAAAATCAATACTCGAAGTTTGAAAACAGAAGATTCTGATATACTTATTCGTCATAATATAGCAATAGAGATGATTAATAAAATTAACACTCATCCAAAATTTGAATCTTTTGAGAATCACATCTCGTCATTAAGACCTTTTGGGTTCAGAGGATATTTCTCAAAAGACGAAAAATTTCGTGAATCCAATAAAGGATTAATAGAACCTGTCATTTGTTATGGGAAGGGAAAAAAAATTGGTTACTTAGAGAGAACTGAAATAACAAAAAACACAGAATGGATTGACAAGTTTAAGGTCTATACACCGAGAGCAAATAACATTGGAACGGAATTAAATGATGATAACCTTAATACATTTGTTGGTAGTCCAAATACAATTTGTACAGAGTCTTATATGGTTGTAGGAGTAGATTTAGAATTAGATAAAATATCTGCAATTAACCTTTGCAAATACTTTACAACAAAATTTGCAAGATTTTATCATAGTGTAGGAAAAGCAGGTCAAGATGCAACTTCAAAAACTTATAAATTTGTTCCTCTTCAAAACTTTACATCAGATTCAGATTTAGATTGGAGTAAATCGACAGAAGATATTGACAGACAATTATACTCAAAATATAAATTGACCAATGAAGAAATTGAGTTTATAGAAAGTATGATAAAACCAATGGCAGATTAAATTGAGAAATTAAATGACTTTTAATCACAACAAGCCATCGCTTCACAGCCACACACATTGCCAAGCCGCTCAAACTAACGCTTGTCAAAGAGTGTGTCTGTCCGAACACACAAGTAACCGTGCAGCAAAATTAATTGATAATGAGATAAAAAGACAAAAATCGCCAGTGCCTAACACGCAATAAGTTGGATTTTGCGCAAGCATCTGTTACAATTATAACGCTAAGGCTTCGCCTATGCGCGTTTTGGTAAAGTTTGATAACAACGCAAAACCCCAACCTATTGCGGGTCCGATAGGAGAGGGATTGTCTACAAGCGGCAACAGGGAATTGTAGCAAAATATGAAGAAGCGGTTTTGGACGTTGGTTTCAGGGCTGATAATATTATGGAAAACAAATTATTGATAGAAATAAAATCGGTTAAGCATCTTGAAAAAGTTCATCATAAAACAGTACTCACCTATCTGAAATTGAGCGGAATAAAATTGGCAATCCTTGTGAATTTTAATGTTCATCTTATCAAAGAAGGATTGCACAGAAAAATCATGGGAGAACTGTTATAATTCTTCGTGAACATTGTGTCTTTGTGGGATAAATATTCGGTTTTTTGCCCCACCTTGCTGAATAGTAACAGTATTTTTTAATTGAAAATAGAAACGTAAAATGAAAGTAAGAGATAGTGGAATGCCGGAAGAGAATTTGTGGAATACTTTTTTTGATACGGAATTAATTTTATCAGAATTGCAGGTAAATTCGCAGATTAACAATTTAGTTGAAATTGGCAGTGGTTATGGCACTTTTACAATCCCTGCATCAAAACGCATTAATGGAAAAGTTTTTGCTTTTGATATTGAAGTCGGGATGATAAATTCCCTGAAAGAAAAAGCATCAAAATTTAAAATTGAAAATGTAGAAGCAGCGCAGAGAGATATTTTGAGTCAATCAACCGGACTGGAAGATAGCTCTGTAGATTATGTAATGTTTTTTAATATTTTGCATCATGAATCACCGATTTCTTTTTTTGATGAATCTTACCGAATTCTTAAACCAAATGGGAAGATTGGGATAATTCACTGGAGAAGCGATATTCCAACTCCACGCGGACCCGATATAAGTATACGACCAAAGCCGGAACAAATTATTGATTGGGTAGATAAAAATAAATTTCAGATAAATAAAGAACCATTTATTATAAAACCTTATCATTACGGATTGATTTTATCAAAAAAAAAATAAGAATTAATATGAAAATCGGAATTATTATTGAAACAAAAGAATTCGAAAAAGCTTGGAATGCATTTCGATTTGCTGTTACTGCAAAAAAACAGGAACACGAAGTAAAAGTTTTTTTAATGGGGGAAGCTGTAGAATGTGAAGGGCTGATCCATGAAAAATATAATATTGATGAGCAGCTTAAAAAATTTCTGAACTGTGGAGGAGAAATTCTTGCCTGTGGGACATGTTTAAAATCAAGACAACTTGACGAAACATCCTCTTGTCCTATTTCAACAATGGTAGATTGTTTAAATTTAGTGATTTGGGCAGATAAAACGGTTACATTTTAAAATTTATAATAAAAGCTATTTTTTCAATTTTGCATTATGTAACTTTTGAAATTTAATATTTCTTGTTTTGGATTCAAATATTTATTGAAAATTTTAATCAGAGCGTTGTTCGACCCCTACGGGGTCGTATATTTATTCTGTTATAATTTTTTTTATAAGCATATTACCCCGCTGGGGTAAATTTATTGTAAAATATTAGGTTATTGTACATTCAAAACAGGTTCTAAGATAGAGTAAAAAAATAGAATTAAATTTACTTTAAGACAGATAAAACATAGGAGTTAAAAAATAATATGAACATAATTGATGAATTAAAACAAAGATTTAAGAAGGGTTCGGTAATGACCCGATTGATTTATATTAATGCAGGAATTTTTATAATCGTTAACCTTATTAATCTTATATGTTTTCTTTTCAGTCTCCCAAATCTGAAGCTTGTTACATTTCTTGCTGTTCCTGCTGATGTAAATGAGCTGATTTATCGCCCCTGGACAATAATTACGTATATGTTTTTGCATCAGGATTTTTTTCATATTCTTTTCAATATGCTTTGGTTTTTCTGGTTTGCAAAAATTTTTCTTGATTACCTTGATGCCAAAAGACTGCTTGCTACCTATGTTTTAGGAGGAATTGCAGGCGCTGTTTTTTTTATAGCAGCATTCAATTTTTTTCCTGTTTTTAAGCCTTACATTAATCAGTCTGTGGCAATGGGAGCATCTGCTTCTGTTATAGCCGTTGTTACAGCAATTTCATTTTATGTGCCGAACTTAACCTTGAATTTATTATTCATTGGTCCTGTTAAATTAAAATGGATTGCGATTGCAACAATAGCTATTGACATCTTGAGTATTTCAGCAGGAAATCCGGGTGGACATATAGCGCATCTTGGTGGTGCGTTCTGGGGATTTCTTTTTATTACGCAGTACAAAAAAGGAACAGATTTTAGCAAGTGGTTTATAAAATTATATGATGCTATCACGGGTCTTTTTTCTTACAAACCCAGAATTAAAGTAAAGCATAAGAAGCCTGTAAGCGATATGGATTACAATTATCAGAAAGTAAAAGATCAGGAACACATAAATTTGATTCTTGATAAAATTTCTAAAAACGGCTATTCTGCATTGACTAAAGAAGAAAAAGAAATTTTATTTAAAGCAAGTAATAAGTGATAATCTTTCAATAATGACAGAAAAAAAGCAAATAAAGACTAAATCTCAACCTAAACCCAAAGCTAAACTCAAAGCTAAATCCAAATCAAAATTCAAGGGCTTCCTCATTAAATTACTTATTGTAGTTAATATTCTTTCTGTTCTTTCTATTTGCGTATCTTATTTATCTATTTACATTAATCCGGCAAAGTTTTCTTATCCTGCTTTTTTCGGTCTTGCCTATCCTTATATTCTTCTTTTGAATTTATTTTTTATTGCTTTGTGGATTGTGCTGAAAAGGCGATGGTTCTTGTTATCTTTGATATCTATAGCATTCGGTTATGGATACCTGAATGATTTTATTTCTTTTAGTTTCGAGAAAGATGAAAATACGCATTCGTATAAAATAATGAGTTATAATGTGCGTCTTTTTGATATTTACAATTGGGGTAAAAACTGGACGTATAATAAAACAAACAGAAATAAAATTTATAATTATCTAAAGCAGGAGCAGTCTGATATTATTTGTTTTCAGGAATATTTTGCAGACACGCTTGGCGAGTTTTCTACATCTGATTCTTTGGCAAAAATTCTACCTTCAAAGAATTTTCACGAGCATTTTCCTGCAAAGAATAAACAACATCACTTTGGTATTGCAACATTCAGCCGTTTTCCCATTGTTAATAAAGGATTGATTTCTTTTCAAAAATCAAACAATTTGGCTATTTATACTGATGTTGTAATTGAAGAAGATACAGTCCGTATTTATAATTGCCATTTGCGTTCCATACATTTTAGAAAAGAAGATTACAATTTTGTTGATAGTATTTTATATCCTCAGAAAGAACAAATAAATGACGGATTGAAACTATTTAAAAAATTAGATTTGGCTTTTATAAAAAGGGCTGAAATGGTAGATGTTATTTCTGAACATATTTCAAAATCTCCTTACCCTGTCTTTGTTTGCGGCGACTTTAACGATACTCCTGTTTCTTATGCATACCAAAAAATGAGGGGCGATTTAAAAGATGCTTTTTGTGAATCGGGTAATGGTATTGGCTATACCTATGGAGGAATAACAAAGCCTTTCAGAATTGACTTTATCTTACACTGTGATAAAATTTCCACATCCGGATTTAAAACAGAAAAAATTGATTATTCCGATCATTTTCCGATAAAATGCAGTTTTGGAATTGAAAAGTAAATTTTGCGGTGGAATAAAGGGAAACAATTTTTTTCATCCACTTGATGTTAGAGCAAAAATATTTTTACATCAAAATTATCTACATAGCCTTTTTGTTTATCAGGATTCCAAATATATATTTTTAATTTAGACTTTGCTTTGATTTTATTTCGATCAATAGTTATTTCATTTCTCACAGGCCACCAGTTTGAATAAGCCTTTATATACTTTTCTATTTCTATTCCTTCCCATATATAAGCTTTGTTTTCTGTTTCAATAGATACTACCAATAACGCACTCGTTTTATCCGTAAAATAGCAATAAGCATTGCTGGAAATTATCAGGGAATTGAAATTATTTTTTAATAAAACAGAATCAAGATTGCACTCAAAACCTAAAGAAAATTCGTTTACAATATTGGATTTTTTCCCTGAATATTTGACTTCTGCAGACAACATTTCTGCATTGTAATTCCAATCGGTAATATTATTTTCAAAAGTATTTAACGATTGTAAAAAGGGTTTGGTAATTTCAGGGATTATGAAAAATTTCATACTTTCTTTCAAAAACATCCTATAATCGTTAACTTCTTTAATAGAATCTTTCCAAAGGACATTGCCAAAAAAATTATTTACAAATTTGTATCCATCAATATTAGATGGGCAAGAAAACATTTCTGGTCTGCTAAAAATAATTAAATCGGGTTTTTTACTTATTATAACTTGATTTTCTTCTGGATAATAGGTTTGCTTTGTCCACACCCAATAAGACTTACCATCTTTATATGATGGTGTTCTAAAAATATTTTTCTCAAAATATGGAAGTATAGAAAGAGACCAAAAATTTGTTGCATAAATAAATTTATTCTCAAGTCCATTTTCTTTGATAAAGGTTGATATTTCTTTGCCTGCGCCATAATTCATTTTTATTTCATTTTTGTAAATTATAAGCGACCAGTATGTATTAAAAACACAAACGATTCCAGTAGATACAAGCATTAAAATTTTTATAACTTTACGAAATAAACTTGATTGTAGCCTACCTTTGTTCTCTGAAAAACTAAGCCAAAGAGTAAATATCCAAATTAAATATAAAACACCCTGATGCCAAAAATTATAATAAATTGAAAACAATAAAAGCATAGCAATGTTCGATAAAACAAAAAACAATATTTGTCTTTGTAAATAAAACCAAATCAAAAAAATTACAATAACAAAATACGAAAGCCACAAATTACCTGAAAAAACTTCACCTATAATTTTTAATCCAAGATCTAAAAAATGATTAAAGCTAAAGCTAAATCCTTTGTGAGAAAAATACAAATCGTCTGGAGGATAAACCTGTAAAACAACAAATAAACAAACTATCGCAAAAATAACAAAAGCAAATAACTGAGTTTTTCTATCTGCCTTATCAATATTTTTCCAAAAAGAAATTACATCAACAAAATGAACAAACATCAATGCCAGCGCAATTATAAAACCATGCAGGCTAACATTTGCAAGCAATGAAACAAAAAATACAAATAAATATATTTTATTGTTCTTCTCTCTATAGAGCAGTGCAATAAAACCAAGCAAAGGAAGAATTAACGAATAACAACGCGCAACAACAGAATATTGGTAAAAAATAAAGTATGTAAATGGTATAATAAGCTTAACCCAAAGTGGAAATGAAGAATAATATAAAATAAGAAAAACTCCTATTAATGAAAAAAAAAATGAAATATAACCAAACGAACTATATTCTAACAACCTCGAAGGAATCATTAAAATAACATGCCACAATCCCGGGTGTCCTTCGTATCCTATATTTTTAAAAAGCAACTCAACCAAGCCTGAGTCTCTTGCAAGTAGCCACGCTTGAGCCTCATCTTCCCATGGTTCATGTTTAGGAATAATGTATAATAATGCTATAACATATATAATTAAAGCAATATGTTGTGACCAATATTTTTTTAAATAATAAATCAAATTTTGCCTAAAGAACATTGATTCTTTTTACATTGATGTATTAAGTTAGGCATAAAAAAAGCAAGTTAATTAATAAACATCAACTTTGTTACATTCGATTTTGAGCCATCTTCATTCGTGCTGAAAACCAAGTATACTCCTGTATGTACTTTTTCTCCAGACAAATTTTTGCCATTCCAAATAGCCTGCCCGCCTTCTGCTTTCGTCTCAAAAACAAGATTACCTGTGATATCAGTAATTTTCACATTTGCATTTGTGATCAGACCTTTTATCGTAATTAATCCTTCGTAACCGGGTTTTACCGGGTTCGGAAAAACAAGTACTTCTGAAAATTCGGCAGCTCCTTCCGTTGCAGTGCTTCTGTATGAAATAATCCCGTTTGCTGTTCCGAAAAAAACTTCTCCGCTGCTTCCGTCTATAGCAATGCTCATAATATTATTCGATAACAAAGGACTATTGTCTGTATTGAAATTATAAATTTGTGTAATTCCATCCGGAGACATAAGAAATACCCCTGCATTTTGAGTACCCAGCCATTTACGATTGGCTCCGTCAACAGCAATTGCAGTAACCATTTCAGTTTCTAAAAGGTAATTGGCTTGTCCTTCAATTTCATTTGGAACTTTAATTTGCTGCGCATAAAAATTTGTACCTGTAAAAACATTTTCGGGATTATAATAAACAACAATTCCTTTATTTGTTCCAACCCATATCTGTCCGTCGTGGTCTTCTGCAATAGAATACACGTCATTAGAAATTACAGTTCCGTTTTGATCTGAAACACTGATTTTTTTAATTTTATCGTCAGAAAAATTGGTGTAGGTTTCTTTTTCATCAAAGGCAAAAAGCCCGCCACCGCTTGCACGTGGAAGAATTGCCCATTTATGGTTGTTGCGGGTAACAACAATATCTCCTACTAATATATTACTAACATAAGATTTATAGGGAAACCGGTGCCATGTCCCATTCGCAAGTTTCACTGAAAACGGATGTTCGGCGTGTGAATTGGCAACCCATAAATTACCGCTATTATCAATTGCAAGTCCTCCGATTTTAATTAAATATTCATCTGAGTTTATAGATTCAAGAGAACTGTTAGATTCATTATATACCGTAGTTAAAGCTCCGTTATTGTATTCAACCACACCTCCGTTCCAGCTTCCTGCGAATACCTGTGATGGATTATTTGGGTTCACTTCTACTTCGATAATATCTTGTACTCCTTTTTCTGTAATCACAGGATACTGTACAGAGGTTAAAGAATTCCATGTTTCATTAATAAATGAATATACTTCGCCCGAAGCATAAGTGTTACCCCATGATCCATTTATAGCGCCGGATGCTACCCACAGATTTCCATTCACAGCAGACATTTTAAAAACATTTGATTTTTCCGGACCTTTCGGATACATATTCTCATAAGTCCACACGCTCAACATTCGAACCAAACCCAAAGTGTTATCTGCAATCCAAAATGATTCAGCCTGATCGAATATAGCTGCCCTAAAGCTTTTTGTGCCAAGACCAAGATCCCAAATACGCCACAATAAAGACATATCAGATTTGTAAACAATCAGGTTGTAATCTTCAACAATAATTAAATGATTATTTGAGGCTTTGATATCTCTTGTATAGCTGCCGGAGTTCATGAAAGGAGACCATGAATTACCATCAAAACATACAATCGAGTCTTTGCTATAATGTCCTGAAGCATAATTGGCATAAAGCTTATTGTTGAAAGATTCTATTCTGTCAAATTTTTTATTTTTCATCCAGGCAAAAGGCTGTCCGGGAGCTATGTCCGTAATGTTTGTCCATTCTGCAAAATCTACAAGATTCCCGGTAGAAGATCCTCTTAATATTCCTTTTTCAGTAGCCGCGTAAATATACTGGTTGTCTTTGGTTACATCAAGAATATTTGTAAAGTCGCCATTTGTACCAATCAGATACGTATCTTTTATTTCTTTTCGCGTAAGGTCTATAACAACGATTCCAAATCCGCAGGACAAGTATGCATAACGATCATCAGTCATGATATCATTGATGTATTTACTCCCGGTCATAATTTTGTTTTTAATATCCTGTATATTGTAAATCGTTGAACCATCAATAATATCCACGTTTCCGTTACTGTAACCAATGACGACCATCCCATAAGTCTGTGAATAGGCAATAGCAGTAGTTCCAACATCGGAAAGACCATTGATTTTGGATATTCGTTCAATGCTGTTATCGTTTTTATCAAACGTAAAAATTCCTGAACTGGTAATGCAATAAATTTTATTTCCGGCTGCAGCGACTTTTAATCCGTGAGAGTAGGGGAGATGATCGCGCCATTTTCCCACAGCTACTTGTTGTGCAGAGGAAATTTTAAAGAAGAAAAAAAACAGAAATAATAACTGAAAAATTTTAAGCATATTTTTAATCTTTTAAACGACTATAATAACTCTTTCGCATCAAATTTATTATATGAAATGAGAGATATTTTAAGCTATTCTCATCTCCAAACTCAGGTTTCGTAGTTGCTGCGACAGGCTGATTTCGACAACTTGCAACCTGCAACAACTTTCCTTCTCCCAATTCCCAAAAATATAAATAATCCTGATATATGATAAAAGCTAACAACATATTGTTGATATTAATTATCATATAGGCAGAAAGCTTGCAGCAGAATTTTTAACTTTGCAGATTAAATTTGATGAAAATTATGACACCTGAATATAAATACGACGAGAGCAGTATACTAACCTTAGACTGGCAGGAACACATCAGAAGACGCCCCGGCATGTACATTGGAAAGCTCGGTGATGGTTCTTCTCCCGATGATGGAATATATATTCTTCTGAAAGAAGTTCTCGATAATTCCATAGATGAATTTATGATGGGATTCGGAAAAAATATTGATATTAATATCAATGACGATTCACTTCAGGTAAGGGATTATGGTCGTGGTATACCCCAGGGCAAACTTTTGGATGCTGCTTCTGTAATGAATACTGGTGCAAAATATGATTCCAAGGTTTTTAAGAAATCAGTGGGATTGAATGGAGTCGGGATAAAAGCAGTAAATGCTCTTTCACAGAAATTTTTTATACAATCTTTTCGTGAAGGAAAGGTTAAAACTATTGATTTTTCTGAAGGCAAAATGATTAAAGATAACAAGCTTGAGAAATCAGATCAGCCTGATGGAACTCTTGTAACTTTTATTCCTGATCATACAATTTTTGGCGAATACAGGTATTTGACCGATTATATTGAGAAAATGTTAAGGAACTACACTTACTTGAACAGAGGTTTGGTAATTAATTTCAATGGTTCTAAATTCAGTTCAAAAAATGGACTTATTGATCTTCTTTCTGAGAACATGAGCTCTCCGGGCTTGTATCCTATTATTCACATGACAGGAGAAGATATTGAAATAGCTCTTTCACATGGTAGTCATTATGGCGAAGAGTATTACACATTTGTAAATGGTCAGTATACAGCGCAGGGAGGGACACACCTGATTGCATTTAAAGAAGGAATTGTTAAAACAATCAGAGAATTTTATAAAAAAGATTTTGATACTTCCGATATTCGTACATCGCTTATTGCTGCTATCAGTATCAAAGTGGAAGAACCGGTTTTTGAATCGCAGACGAAAACCAAGCTGGGATCAAAAGATATGGCACCTGATGGTCCTTCTGTAAGAAATTTTATTGTAGATTTTATAAAAACAAATCTTGATAATTATCTTCATAAAAATCCTGAAACAGCGCAGATTTTACTAAATAAAATTTTAGATTCAGAGAAAGAACGTAAGGCTATAAGCGGTATACAGAAGATTGCCCGCGAACGTTCCAAAAAGGCAAACCTGCATAATAAAAAATTGAGAGATTGTAAAATCCATTACAATACAGACGATGAAAGAAAATTTGAAACCACTTTGTTTATAACTGAAGGGGATTCAGCATCCGGTTCAATAACTATTGCCCGCGATGTAAGTATTCAGGCTGTTTTTAGCCTCAAAGGAAAACCGCTGAATTCGTATGGCATGACAAAAAAAGTGGTATACGAAAATGAAGAATTTAATTTGCTACAGGCCGCTTTGAATATTGAAGAAGATATTGAAAATTTAAGGTATCATAATATTGTCATTGCTACGGACGCTGATGTGGACGGAATGCACATCCGGCTTTTATTGATTACTTTTTTCCTGCAATTTTTTCCTGATTTGATTCGTAATGGTCATCTTTTTATTCTTCAAACACCTTTATTCCGGGTACGAAATAAAACAAAAACTATTTATTGCTATTCTATAAATGAAAAAGAAAAAGCAATGAAGCAATTAGGTGTGAACCCTGAAATCACACGATTTAAAGGGCTTGGAGAAATATCTCCCGGAGAATTCAAACAATTTATTCAGAAAAATATCCGCCTCGAACCTGTGATGCTGAAACGCGATGAATCTATTGCCGGCATGCTTTCTTTCTACATGGGAAAAAACACACCCGAACGACAGGATTTTATTATTGAAAATCTGAAAGTGGAAGAAGAACTGGCAGTATAAGTTTTAGTTCGTTATCGTCTCCCCCAGTTTGCGCTCGACTTAGTCGAGTGTTTCGTAATACCGAACTCCCTTACCGAAGCTTGTTCCTAATCAAATGAATAAATTCTTCCCCAGTTTGCGCTCGTCTCCGTGTAATGCTTTGCGGGGAGGGGACGAGTGTGCTTGTTCAGAAATATTGTTGCATTAGATATACGAATTGATTATATTTGCATTGAGAGTACAAAGTTTCTAACGAAACAAACAGTGTGTTCGGTTATTTAGTATTAAAATTTGTTTATTAAGAATAATATGAGACTTCAGATAATACAAGACAGCAAAGGAAGAGCTGCAGGGGTTTTTATTCCGATGACGGATTGGCAAAAACTTAAAGCGCAATACAAGGCTTTAGAAGATTTAGAGTATGAGAAACCTACTAAAGAACAAATTTTACAGGAACTCAAAGAAGCTGTTTCAGAACTGGCATTGATTCAGAAAGGCAAACTGAAAGCCAGACCTGCTAAAGAATTGCTCAATGAATTATAATGTTTCTTCCATATCGGTTTTCGATAAGCAGGCAAAACGTTTGTGTAAAAAATATCCTTCGCTAAAAAATGATTTATCTGAACTTATCGAAAGTCTTGGTGCTAATCCCCAACAAGGCAAAGCACTTGGAAATAATTTTTATAAAATACGCTTGTCTATTACTTCCAAAGGTAAAGGTAAATCTGGAGGTGCAAGAGTTATCACTTTTGTGAAAATTGTAAAAACGACGGTGTATCTTTCTTCTATCTATGATAAATCAGAAAAAATCACAATATCCGATGATGATTTAGACAAAATTCTCAATTTGATTCCTGAATAAAAAAGTTCCCCTAGTTTGCGCTCGACTTAGTCGAGTGTTTCGTAATATCGAACTCCCTTACCGAAGCTTGTTCCTAATCAAATGAATAAATTCTTCCCCAGTTTGCCCCAGTTTGCGCTCGTCTCCGTGTAATGCCCCCAGCTGGCCCCAAGTTTGCGCTCGACTTAGTCGAGTGTTTTATTATACCTAACTCCCTTACCGAAGCTTATTACTAATCAAATGAATAAATTCTTCCCGGGTAGGTATTTTCAAAAATTCGCCTGTGAAAGCAGAAGTAGTAGTAACAGAATTTTGTTTTTGAACGCCCCGCATTTGCATGCACATGTGCTGCGCTTCAATAACAACGCCAACTCCGATGGGCTTTAGTGTATCTTGAATACAGTCTCTGATTTGTGTCGTAAGTCTTTCCTGCACTTGCAGCCTCCTTGCGAATGCGTCAACAACACGAGCAATTTTACTGAGTCCGGTAATAAACCCATTGGGAATATAGGCTACATGCGCTTTCCCAACGAATGGAACCATGTGATGCTCGCACATTGAATATATTTCGATATCTTTCACGATGACCATCTGCTGGTATTCTTCAGTAAACATTGCAGACCTTAAAATTGCTTCGGGGTCGAGCTTGTAACCATGCGTAAAAAACTGCATTGCTTTTGCTACTCTGAAAGGCGTTTTTAGTAAACCTTCGCGTTCTGCATCTTCACCCAGCAATGTTAATATTTCTTTATAATGATAAGCTAATTTATCAATTTTATCAGGATCTGTAATTTCATTACAAGGAGAATTTGTGTTTTTATTCATGGCAAAAGTGTTTTAATAATTTTTAGCAAAATAACATTTTTTTACAATAACAAAAAATCTTAAATTTGTTTTTATTTTTTACAGATTATGAACATTCTAATAGTAGCAGCCACAGCGCTTGAAATTAAACCTCTTGTTTCTTTATTGGAAAGCAATGACAAGAGCGGGGGACACCTTCGGAAATTCAGTTACAAAGCCCATTCCGTTGATATTCTTGTTACAGGAATTGGAATTCCTTTTACAATATATAATCTTACCAGTACATTGCACGATAAGGAATATGATTTGATTATTAATGCAGGAATTGCAGGAAGTTTTTCCGGTCAGTACCAGATAGGAGACGTTGTACAGGTCATTACTGAACAATTTGCAGATATTGGTATTGAAGAGAAAGATGGATTCACAACTATTTTTAAAATGAATTTGCACAACAAAGATCAGTATCCTTTTGAAAACGGTATTTTGAAAAATTCATTAAACTTAGAAAAATATTATATTACAGACATACCAAAAGCAAATGGAATAACGGTAAATAAGGTTTCAGGAAATAAAGAAACTATTGATTTTTTACGCTTCACATACAAGCCGGGCATTGAGACCATGGAAGGTGCTGCGTTTTTTTATGTGTGTTTGATGGAGCAGCAAAAATTTCTGCAAATACGTTCCATATCTAATTTCGTTGAAGAACGCGATATTTCAAAATGGGATATTCCAAAAGCTGTGGATGCGCTTTCGCAAACCTGCATTGCACTGTTAGAAAAAATACAATAAAAAGGAGTGGGCTCCCGACCACTCCTTTCAAAAGCCAAACAAAGTCTATGGATTTATTCTTTGGGCTTGTATCAATGTTTTCTTATTTTTCCTATGCAAATATAATACAAGAATGCTTTATTTTGAAAGGAAAATTTTAAAACTTCGTATTTAAATAACGTTGAATATCAATATATTAAATATAATATTTAATTCCAATATTCTGTAAATTAAATATTTAAAAAAAATGTAATATTTTTTTCTGAAAAATTGAATTTTCGATAATTTTTTATTTAAAAAATTGATTTTAAGTATTTTACTTATTTTCGATTTGTTTTACCGAAAATGCGATTCGCAGCACAAGAGAAGCGTCTGCCTGTATTCGCATCAATCATTGCCTTGACTATAAGCCTGTTAAATTTAATTGAAAATTAAGCTGCTAATTTTTAAGCTCTTGCGATTATAGCAGTCGTGTTTCTTGCATAAGTAATAGCTATATTGTTAATTTACAGTATCTTGAGTCTGCTTTTTCTTAAATAATTGATATGCAGGCATTTGGCGAATTTGTCATCCGTGCTAAAATTTTTTAGTTTTTCAGATGATTCGTTTTTATTCGAATATTTTTAAAATGATTTTTTTGAAACACGTACAAATATTTATTCGTGATAATTCTATTTTGATTTTATAAACTCTTATTTTAGCAGCTTAATATTATGGTACTTTGAAGAAAAAAATTGTCAGTATATTATTGCTTGCTTGTCTTATCTTGCCTGTAATTTCTACTTTGAGTTGGCTTAAATACAAAAAGTATAAAGTCAGAAAAAAAGTTAAAAGAGAAATTATTGCGGGTATCAGCAGGGATAATCTTGTATTGCTTGGATTCTTATCTTCAGAAACAAAAACAAAACTTCGCTGGGAACATTCAAAAGAGTTTGAATTCGAAAATCAAATGTACGACATCGTCGAAACGAATCATGTTAAAGATTCTGTTTATTACTGGTGTTGGCTCGATAATGATGAAACGCAATTGAATAAACATCTGAAAACGCTTGCCGAAAAAACATTCAATTCAAATCCCCAAAAAAAAGAAAAGCAGAACCAGCTTGTTGTGTTTTTTAAAGGGCTTTTTTGTGAAAAATTTTCTTCTCCGAATCTGAGTTTATATTCAAATTCCCATGATTATTTTAAACGAAAAGGTGCTTCATTGTATTTGATTTATATACGTCCCCCTGTTCCTCCTCCCAAATTTGTATAAACTACACGTGCAGGGTTCACTTGCATATTTATTTTCAATTTATTTAACAATGAGACTACTCTGAATAGTATTTTCATTGCCACAAAATCACTAAAAAAATATTTGTGTTTGTGGCATTTTTAAACTTATTGTGTTTTCAGAGTATTCTCAACAATGTGTTTCTATTTGTTTGATGGAATTATATATTGCCAGCAAGTCGCTGATTAATTTTTTCCGAAACATTTAGAACACATGGTTGTATTTATTCATTAAATAAAATTTTCATGAAAAAAATAAGTATAGTATTTATATTTTTATTATTTGCTTTATCTTTATTTTCTCAGATAGCAAGCATCAAGGAAAATCAATCGGGAGTACCTCTCGAATTCGTTACATTGATTAGCGAATATCCGAAAGCTTTTGCTACAACAAATGTAAAGGGACAAGTAAATCTGACTTCGTTTAAAGGGTCTGAAAAGATTGAAATTCGTTTGTTGGGTTACAAAACAGAAATGAAATCGTATGCTGAAATTGAAGCAATGAAGTTTGAAATTATTCTTTCCTCTTCAACAATTTCAATAGATGAGATTACTGTATCAGCTAATCGTTGGCGACAGAAAACGGGGGATGTTCCTTCTAAGATAATCAGTATTTCTGCAAAAGAAATAAGTCTTCAGAATCCACAGACAGCAGCCGATTTACTTGCAGCATCAGGCAAAGTTTTTATACAAAAAAGTCAGCAGGGTGGGGGAAGTCCCATGATCAGAGGCTTTGCAACAAACCGCCTTATTTATACTGTTGATGGTGTAAGAATGAATAATGCCATTTTTCGTGGAGGAAATATTCAAAATGTAATTTCATTAGATCCGTTTGCTACAGAGAAAACTGAAATTTTATTCGGGCCCGGTTCTGTTATATACGGGAGCGATGCTATTGGCGGAGTGATGAGTTTTCAAACATTGAAACCACAGTTATCTTTGGATGAAAAAACACTTGTTAGCGGAAAAAGTACAATGAGGTATGCATCGGCAAACAGTGAGAAAACAGGGCATTTTGATGTAAATCTGGGATGGTCAAAATGGGCTATGATAACAAGTTTTAGCGCAAATAATTATGGTGATCTTAAAATGGGAAAATACGGGCCCGCTGAATATTTGCGACATTATTATGTGCAGCGAGTAGACAGCGTGGATGTTATTGTTACAAATGACGACCCAAGGATACAAAAGCCCAGCGGATATTCTCAGATGAACCTGATGCAGAAAATTTTGTATCAGCCTAACGAAAAATGGGAAATTCAGTATGGGTTTCATTATTCTGAGACATCCGATTATTCCAGATACGACCGACATATTCGTTATAAAGATGGATTGCCCCGCTATGGAGAATGGTACTACGGACCTCAAATATGGATGATGAATAATTTAAGCATCAGTCATAATGGAGATAATTTTTTGTACGACCAGTTTACAATACGACTTGCACAGCAATACTTTGAGGAAAGCCGCATTGATCGTAATATCAATAAGCCTGATCGTCATATCAGAATTGAAAAAGTGGATGCGTATTCTGTAAATTTTGATTTTAATAAATCAATCGGAAATATACATAAATTATTTTATGGAATGGAAGCAGTTCAAAATTACGTAAACTCAACGGGTGTAGATGAGAACATTAAAACAGGAATTAAAATTCCCGGACCATCGCGTTATCCTCAATCAGATTGGGCTTCTTACGGTATTTATATTTCAGATCAGATAAAATTGTCTGAGAAATTTCTTATTCATACTGGAGCCAGATACAATCATTTTTTGTTAAACGCAAAATTCGATACGAGTTTTTATCCGTTTCCATTTACAACAGCGAAAATCAACAATGGCACTTTAACCGGCAGTTTAGGATTCGTTTTTAAACCTGCAGAATCATGGATTTTTAGCAGTAATCTTGCAACTGCTTTTCGTTCTCCTAATGTGGATGACATAGGAAAGGTTTTTGATTCAGAGCCCGGTTCTGTTGTGGTTCCTAATCCTGATTTAAAAGCAGAATACGCGTACAATGCAGATATTGGAATTGCAAAGGTTTTTGGAAATTTCGCAAAGATAGATTTTACCGCATTTTATACGATGTTGAACAATGCTATGGTAAGACGTGATTTTACGTTAAACGGCTCGGATAGTATCATGTATGATGGGAGCATGAGCAAAGTTCAGGCAATTCAGAACGCTGCTGTTGCAAATGTTTACGGAGTACAGGCAGGGCTGGAAATAAAGTTGCCTGCCGATTTCAAATTTGCATCAGACATCAGTTATCAAAAAGGCGAAGAGGAATTAGATGATGGAACGAAAAGTCCGTCAAGGCACGCAGCACCTGTTTTCGGACAAACCAGTCTTTCTTATGTAACAGAGAAATTAAAAATGCAGGTTTACTGTGTTTATTCGGGAGAGAAAAAATTTGAAGACTTACCGGAAGAAGATCAGGGTAAAACAGAAATTTATGCTGTAGATAAAAATGGAAATCCCTTCTCTCCGAAATGGTACACCTTGAATTTTAAAGCCATGTATAAGCTGAATGCGAATTTTACAATCAGCGCCGGGTTGGAAAATATTACGGATCAGTTGTATCGAAGCTATAGTTCTGGCATTGCAGCACCGGGTCGAAATTTTATTTTATCGGTAAAAGTTATTTTTTAATGTTCTTTATCTGTTAGATATTTTTGGTTTTGTAAGAAGTTGTTTATAAGTATTATGTAAAAAACAACAAGACGCTTTGTCTCATTTATTTTGTCAAATATGACATAATGTCGTATTTTTCGCATTGGCACATAACTTGAAAATATCCGGTCAGAGATTAAAAAATAAAAAATGTTAAACTAAATTATGGAGGATAAAATTATGTTACCAATTATGAAAACCAGAAACGTGTTGCCAACTTTAGTAGATGAATTTTTTGGCAAAGATGTATTCCCTACTTTATGGGATTTAACCGGAAGTACAACTGTTCCGGCAGTGAATATTCTCGAAACAAAAGATGAGTTTAAAATTGAAGTTGCTGCTCCTGGACTTGAAAAGGCAGATTTTAAAATTGATTTGCACAACCAGGTGCTGACTATTTCTTCAGAAAAAGAATTGAAAAATGAACAAACTGAAGAAAGATACATGAGAAGAGAGTTTAGCTACACAAGCTTCAAACGTAGTTTTACACTTCCCCAGAGTGCAAATTCTGATAAAGTACAAGCAAATCACAAAGATGGGATTTTAACAGTTGTAATTCCTAAAAGAGAAGAAGCAAAAGAAAAGCCGGCGCGTAGAATTGATATTGAATAATTCTGAATATGTGTAAAAAAACAAGAGGGCAACGATTAATTGCTGCCCTCTTGTTTTTTTACATTTTTATTATTTGAAAATCCGGGTATCAAAAGGAAAATCTTCAAGCCCTGTTATTTTAATTTTTGAAAAATCCTTATGATTTGGATTTATAAGATAATTATAATCTCCTTTTGTAACAACAGACGGAACTTGAAAAACTAAAAATTTGTTTTCTCTAATAAATTTATTCCCCATTAATTGCGTAGAAATTGAATGTGGAAATATATTCCAATCTATTGGTAATTCAGAGTTTGAAATTTTCTTGATTTTTATATCATCAGGAATTTTTATAGTCATCATTAAATAATCTGTCGGCAGAGTTCCAAGAGTAAAATGTACTGCAACCTCAGCCATTGCCAAAGACCTGTTTGCTGCAGTGTAAATTAATTCCATCCCCATTGAATTCCATCTCGCTCCTTTTTCCGCAGCTCCTTTTCCTGATAAAATATTTGAAAACTTCGATCTTGTTAATCTAAATACTTCCATTAAATAAAAATGCCGTGATTAATTCTTGTAAGTTCTCCTAATACCATATCTTTTCCATAAGAATTTTTCAATAATTCTATCGGCTTATGATTCCCTAAAGCAAAATTTGGTGTATATAACCATAGTTTAAATTTATTTGCGTCTCCTAATACATCCAAGCCAAATTCTGTTACTTCTGCTATTTCAATAATTTTTTCTGATTGAAGTGGCTTGAAATTTCTATCGGATTGTTTATATCTCTGTAATGATTTTGTGGAAATATCCAATATCATTGCCCAGTCGCTTTCACTGAAAGGAGTCGTGTTTTGAATCAAATTAAACAAAGAATAAGGTACTCCTTGCCGAATCATAGCAATTATTAACATTTTATTTGATAGAAAATCTTTATACGTAACAGACTTTGCTGACAATTTATTTATTTTTTCGGATTTTGTATTTCTGAATAATAAAGCAATTTCTTTATCAAGTTTTTGTTTTAGTTGATTATTCGTGTATAACATATTCTATGGCTTTAGACATTTGTCCACAAAAATAAGACAAAAATATTAAAGATGAAAATTTTTAGTAAATAATTTAGGTTATTCGACAAAAATAGTGGGTAAATATTTTATTTCATAATATTGCACAATAAAATATGAAATAAATAACAATGGAATTTATAGAGGCATTAACCAAAATAATAAATGTAAGTAGTCCGTGGAAA
>Ga0209417_1001645_pt1 | contig 39804 bp, 31 predicted proteins | sample RifGroF2_FD_184002 | JGI IMG/M metagenome (GOLD analysis project Ga0209417, IMG submission 184002) | Groundwater microbial communities from Rifle, Colorado, USA - Groundwater F2 (SPAdes) (version 2) | ecosystem: Environmental > Aquatic > Deep subsurface > Groundwater | place: Rifle, Colorado... | reverse complement strand
AACAAATACTGCAAGTCATCCTGGTCCTGATCCAACCGGAATGCCGGCACAACCAGGTCAAGTACCGACAGGGGATCGTAATCTGTCAGGATATCCAATCTTCCTGCCAAATCTGATTTAGCCGTCCCTTCATTGTCCGGTGGCGGAATCTCACCGGGAAACAGGCGGCGTTGAAGTTCCCAGTTTAACAAATCAAGATAGTAATATGATTTTGTAGATATATATCTGAATATCAATAATATAATTTGAACCACTCCTGACGATTCAATACGGAAGACATCAGCTGAAACAAATGACCAGGGGGCCATTTCCTTATCGGGATTTTTACTCCTGTACCGGGTAAGGATTTCACTGATCAGGTCTGCATCCCTGTTCATTCGGACCAGGAACAGGATATCCTCCTGCCGGTAACCCTTATTTTGCAGCAAATCCTCAACGATAAGGGGCAGGCGTTCCTGTATCTGTTCCCGCCAGGATTTCTCCTCGTTCTTTGCATTTATAAGGTGCATCTCAACCAGGCCTGTGAGATCCGCCTTTAACCCCTCGTCCTGTTTTGCATCGTGATACACTTCAGAGATGCTGCTTAGAGCAGAAAAGAGATGATTATTAAACCCGATAATGGATTTCCGGCTTCGCTGGTTTTTGGTCAATGGGGTTATTGACGTACCAAAGCGCTTCATTTCCTCCGCTGCCTTATGATGTATCAGCTTCCAGTTGCTGTTCCGCCACCGGTAGAGTGATTGCTTGGCATCCCCAACCACCATGCTCAGGCCGCCCTCAGCGAGGCTGTTTTCAATCAGGGGGCTGAAGTTCTTCCACTGAAGATCTGACGTATCCTGAAACTCATCAATCAAATAATTCTTGAAATAAATCCCGGTCTTTTCAAAAATGAAGGGACTCGGATTATCCCTGATAATGGTCTGAATCATTGGCTGAGTCAAGGTCAGTAATATCTGATTCCGGTTCTTTGAATCTTCCCTTAGATACCGGATCAGGTACGATGAGAACCATAAGGCGAAAAGGTTGCGGTTAACCGCTTTCGCAGAGAGATAATCGGTACGACTGCGGTTAAAGTGGTCAAGGGCATCATGCATAAGCCGGTTTAATTCCGGATAGACATTGGCTTCGAGTTCCGCCTTGCGCGGATTATTCTTCACGATCCATTTCGACGGATCGTCCAGACAATTCGTTGCACGGCTATTTGGTTCCTTGTCAATGTCAAGTTTATACAGGAATCCTGCCGGGCCTCCGGATCCGTACTGAAAATCAGCGGGAGTGCAGCCTGTGCGGCTCAGATGGTCCCGGGTCCTTTGCCTGATGGAGTCCGCGGTTTCACGAAATTGACGCATGATCAGGCGCGCCTGGTTTTTAACCTTCCGTATTTTGTCCTCAGTCAGTGCCTCGGAATTATCGGCGAGAATCAGGGTAAGTATCTCCTCCTTCAGGAGTTCAAATCCGGTACTGATGAGTTCTTTTTCCAGCTTCTGCCATTTCTCCCCCTCCTCCATCCTTTCGGTAATCCAATCTGTGAGCCATTCCTTGAGCGGAGGATCAGTCAGGACACGTTTAAACACATCCCTGGCAAAATCAGCAAGCACTTTCTGGTTGTCCAATTCAAGTTGGAAAGAAGGTACCAGGCCGGATTCCCTGGCAAAATTTCTGAGGATTCCCTGAAAAAAACGATCGATGGTCTCGACAGAAATCCGGGAATAGTCGTGCAGCATCATGGTTTTTATCCGAGAGGCACTATTGCTGATCCATTCCTGGTCTTTTCCAAGCGTGTCGCGCAAGACCGGGAGGTAATAGGAGTGCGAAGGGTCTTTATGGAGTTGGTCAAGGACGCTGAGAATCCTACCTTTCATTTCTCCGGCAGCCTTATTCGTAAAGGTGACTGCAAGGATTGACCTGTAGTTGGCAGGATTCTCAAAAACCTTGAGCAGGTATTGCAGAACCAGCTCAAAAGTTTTGCCTGATCCGGCTGAAGCCCTGTAAATCAAGAATTTTGACAAGTGGAACTGTTTTGATCGGGGAATTTACAAAATCCCTGACTATTTCCGGGTCAGGAAATCCGGCTTATCGGGATTAAAGCTCAGTTCATCTGACGCCTTTCGGACTGATTCCGTCCTGCCCGCCTCGTACCAGATGCTTCCTGAATGATCCCAGGTCTGGATTTTTCCTGTGGAGGCCAGGTCAAGTATCCACGGCATAAAACCAAAGACAGTCTCATCAGGAAACATTTTTAATAACTGAGGTGACATGACGTACACTCCGCTAAAAGCGGTATATGCCAAACCCTTTACAGAATCGCGTGTAATGATTCTGACATGCCGCTCTGCATATTCCCAGCCACACAGAATCCCGTTTCTGTCAACCAGAAGGTGTCGTGTTGTGGGCCGGTCCATTACTGCTAAAGTGGCCAATGATCCAGATTTCCGGTGGTGGGTGATTAAATCCTGATAATTCAGGTTAGTGAGGATATCGACATTATGGACAAGAAAACACTCCTCATTTTCAAAATGATCGGTTGCCTTTTTGATGGCGCCCCCGGTATCGAGCAGAAGCTCTGATTCATCGGAAAAACTTATATCCAGTCCGAATGATTGTTTTGCCCGGATAAATTCCCGGATCTGGTCGGGGAAATGGTGCGTATTGATTATGATGCTCCGGATACCGGCACCTGACAACTGCCTGATTACAATTTCAAGCATGCTGTAGCCGCCGATTTCGACCAGTGCTTTAGGAATAGTATCTGTTAATGGTTTCAGGCGTGTTCCGGTTCCGGCAGCAAGGATCAGTGCTTTCATAATCAGGTATGATTCTTATGAATTTCCGAGATAACTCTTTTCATTCCCGGGCAATGCGGAAGTTCGCAAAGCACTTTCCAGAGTTCAGGAACAGTGCACTCCAGGCGAAAGGCAGCAGTGACCTGTTCTAGGTTACTCATGGCAGGGGGAATGCTGAGCAGGAAGGATTTCTTTTTTTCAATCAATCCCCGGAAACCAAAAGCACCAAGGGCTTGCATCTTGCGAATCAGAATAAAACCAGCATAGAACCGGTCCAGCATTCCGGACCACTCATCCCGGTAGGACGCCAGTTTCTCACGATACTGTCCGTACAGGTGCGAGCGTTCATCGGCCGAGAATCCGGCTTTGGCGTCATAAAGGAGGGAAGCCAGATCATAGGCAGGGAATCCCATCCTTCCACCCTGAAAATCTATGAATCCCGGATTCCCGTCGCGGAGCATGATATTCCTCGACTGGAAATCCCGGTAAAGAAAAAAGTCCTGCGAAGCCAGGCAGAGAAAGTCGGAAAAGGAGTGAAAATCGTCTTCGAGTGCTTGTTCGTCAAATGGAAGTTTAACCAGTTTCAGGAAGTTATACTTGAAATAGTTTAGATCCCACAGCATTGATTGTTTATCGAACGACTTCCTTGGGTAGGCCAGGGAATAATCCAAACCCTGGTGACCTTCAACCTGGATTTTTGGAAGCCAGTCGATGATCCGCCCCAAAACCTCTCCTCGCCTGATCCGGTCAGTATCTTCAGTTGATTGAAGCAAAGCGAACAGGTCGGTGTTGCCGAAATCTTCCTGAAGATACATTTCCCGATTATCGGAAATCTCTAAAATCTCAGGCATTGGCAATCCCTTTTGTCTGAAATGCCTTGCAAAACCGATAAAAGCTTCATTCTCCCTTAGATCGGAATAGAATACTGCAATGGCATTCTTTGTATCCCCTGCCAATCGGGCGTACAATCTATAAGATCCGGATTCGGGTATTGTGGAAATGGCCCGGACGGTTTCGCCGGACCATTTTTCAAATAAACGGACAAATTCTTCTTTTACGTAACCGTCAATCTCCATGGCTATTTGGCAACACTAACGGCTCTCGTTTCCCTGATTACAGTTATTTTCACCTGTCCGGGGTAGGTCATTTCATCCTGAATTTTCTTAGCGATATCATAGGAGAGTGTTTCTGCCTCCTTATCGCTAACCTTGTCGCTGCCGACAATTACGCGCAATTCACGTCCGGCCTGGATAGCATAGGTTTTCACAACACCCGGATAGCTTAAGGCCATATCTTCCAGTTCTTTCAATCGCTTAATATAGGATTCAACAGCTTCCCTCCGGGCACCCGGGCGGGCACCTGAGATGGCATCGCAAACCTGAACGATCGGAGCCAGCAGGGTTGTCATTTCTACCTCTTCATGGTGGGATCCGATGGCATTGCAGACTTCCGGCTTTTCCTTGAGTCTTTCGGCGATCTTCATTCCCAGCACTGCATGTGGCAATTCAGGTTCCTCCTCAGCAACTTTACCTATATCATGCAGCAGACCGGCCCTTTTTGCGGCCTTAGCGTTTAGACCCAGCTCAGCGGCCATGATGGAACACAGGTTTGCAACTTCTCTGGAGTGCTGCAGCAAGTTCTGGCCGTATGAGGAGCGATACTTCATTTTCCCCACCAGCCGGATCAGTTCCGGGTGAAGGTTATGTATTCCCAGGTCAATGCAGGTCCGTTTTCCGGCTTCCATCACCTCTTCCTCAACCTGTTTCTCCACTTTCTTAACCACCTCTTCAATTCTGGCAGGATGGATCCTGCCGTCGGTCACCAGCTGGTGAAGTGAAAGCCTGGCAATCTCTCTGCGAACGGGGTCAAATGCAGACAGGATGATGGCTTCCGGGGTATCGTCCACGATGATCTCAACACCGGTAGCAGCTTCCAGGGCACGGATGTTCCGGCCTTCCCGGCCGATAATGCGGCCTTTAATGTCATCATTGTCAATATTGAAAATGGTGACTGAATTTTCAATGGCCTCTTCGGTAGCCACTCTCTGGATCGTATTGATTACAATCTTTTTAGCTTCCTTGGTGGCTGACATTTTGGCCTCGTCGATGATTTCCGATATGTAACTCATTGCTTCGGATTTTGCATCCGCTTTCAATGACTCGACGATCTGTGATTTAGCTTCTTCAGCCGACAGTCCCGAAATTGCCTCGAGTTTATCTACAGCCAGCTTGTGTGATTTATCCAGCTCTTCATGCCGCTTATTAACCAATTCGAGTTGCTGGTTAAGGTTGGCCTTCACCACATCGAGCTCTTTACCCTTCCTCTGAATTTCCTCTATTTTCTGTGATATTGTCGCTTCCCGTTGATTGATCCGGTTTTCCGCCATAAGAACTTTGCTGTTCTTTTCATTGATTACCCGCTCATGCTCAGCTTTCAACTGGATGAACTTCTCCTTTGCCTGAAGGATCTTGTCCTTTTTGATCATTTCGGCTTCAGCTTCAGCGTCCGTAATGATATTCTTGGATTTGGTAAGGAGCATCTTGCGGCCGACAAAAAACGCGGCTGTACCTCCCGTTAGGAAGGCCAGGACTCCAATAATAAAATTTAACATAAATTGCTCATTATTAAGTGATTATATATAAAATGATATGATTTGTAATACATAAAAAACCCGTATTAATACCTTAAAGCAAGGAAAAACCCCAGTTATAAATGGATGGAGCAGCCAGTTTCTTCGGACTTCCAACGGCTTCATGAGAAGCTCTCCCGATAAATCGGGATAACCAAGGCCTGTCCTAGGAGACTATGAGCTTTGCTCCAATGTTAATCTTGTTGAGTTTTTACAGTGCTTAAGGATTAATACGGGCAATATTTTTATTCAAAGAACGCCTAGTTTTTTTGTATAAACTCTTCGAGTTCCTGTGAAATCTCCTCGACCGCTGCAGTCAGGGGAGCTTCACTGGTTTGTTCCTCCAATTCAATCAACTTTAAAACGAACTGAAAAGCTGCCATTGCCAGGAAGTCCTGTCCATCCTTGTCCTTGTAACGCTGTTGGTACTGACCCACCTTTTCATTTATGATCATGGCTGCTTTTCGAAGTTTCTCCTCCTCGTTCCGGTCGATGATCAGGGGATAGTAGCGACCTGCAATCTGAAGTTTGATATGGAAGCTGCTATCCACCTTTTGTTCTATTTATTTAAAAGAGCTATACATTCATCAATTTCCCGCACAATCCTTTTAATCTGGGCTTTAGCTGTTTCCCGGTCCTCAGTTGGTACGAGAACCGATTGAGCCAGCCTGGCCGTAGTATATTGCTGTTCGAGACTGCTAATTTCTTTTTTTTGTTTTTCTACTATGGTTATTAATTCATTTTTTTCAAGGATCAGACTTTCGTTTTCTTTCTTCAGTGCTAGGAATTTTGCCATCAGCAGACGTGCTTTATATTTCAATTGGCTGATGATCTCCTCCTGCTCAATCGTCATGATCCATTTTTAATACAAATATAACAAACGGATACCTGAATTCAAAATATCTCTGGAATTTGAACCCGATGATTATCTTTGAAGCCAATGAAACGAAGAGTATTGTTTTTACTGGCTTTCTTGGTCCCAGGGATCCTTCCCGCGAGGCATTCCGGCTTCTGTCAGAACCCGGTAGGTCCCGAGTCCGGAAGTCTTATCCTGCCCGTATCCATTCCCGTTTTTCTGGCTGGTAACTTTGCTGAACCCAGGGCGAATCATTTTCATTCGGGTATCGACATCAAGACCAACGGGTCTACCGGCATCCCGGTGCTCTCGGTTGCAGACGGAACGGTTTCCCGGATCAAGATTGAAGCCGGAGGGTATGGCAACGCACTTTATGTAGTGCACACCAATGGGTACACCTCGGTTTATGGTCATCTTCAGAATTTCAGCCACGAGATTGAGGAATATGTCAGAGCTGAGCAATACAGGCGGGAGTCCTTTGCGGTTGACCTGTTTCCGGAATCCTCTAGGTTTCCGGTCAAGAAGGGCCAGGTTATCGCTCTTTCAGGAAATTCAGGCAGTTCGGAGGGACCTCACCTGCATTTTGAATTGCGTGAAACCTCCTCGGAAAACACGATTAATCCCCTGGTCAAAGCGTACCAACTTACCGACAAGACCAAACCGGTTATTGACAAACTATATGTTTTCTCCCTGTCCGGCCGTCAGGAATGGATCAAGCCCGTTGTGGTTCCCCTGACCCAGAGCGGTGGCACTTATAAGGCTTCCTCCGCTTCCCCGGTACCCATGGATCAGGTTTGCGGGTTTGGTCTTGAAACCTGGGATCTCCTTGACGGATCACCGAACAAATGTGGGGTATACAGGATACAGGCGTTTCTTGATGGCATGGTATTTTTTGATTATGTCGCGGATGAATTCGCATTTTCAGAGACCCGGTTCATGAACAGCTTCATGGACTTCAAGATCTTTTCTTCGCTCAGGCGGCCGGTTTTACGACTTTATATTGAACCGAACAACCATTTGAGCATGTTCAGTTTTTCACGGAACCGGGGCCGCATCGAGGTAAAGGACAATAATACGCATACTCTTAAAATTCTGATAGATGATGCTGCCGGAAACCGCTCAGAGGCGGTGGTGCCTGTTAAACTGGACCCGGGAAAGTTTGTCCGCGACCCTGATTTTCTGCCAGTTTATAATGCTTACTTCAGTTACAACGAGTCCAACAAATACTCATCAGAAGGAATCGCGATAACGGTACCGCCGGGCAGTCTTTATGATGACATCTACTTTCAGTACGAAGTCAGGCCAGCAAGGCCCGGTTGCTATTCGCTGACCCACTATGTTCACAAATCGGATGTTCCACTTCAGCAATATTACCGGCTGGCCATTGAGGCCGCCGGTTTGCCGGAACATCTGAGAAGTAAGGCCACTATTGCCCAGTTCGTTGGAAATGGTCGGTATGTTTCGGTGGGCGGAACCTGGGAAGGTAACCGGCTGGTGTCCAGATCACGTAATTTCGGCGTCTTTTGCATCCGGACCGATACAGTCAGCCCGGTGATCAGGCCGTTGAATTTTTCAAACCCCGATGAATTAAAAACCGCCAACAGCATTCGTCTTACGATTCGTGATGATTTTCCGGGCATCCAGTCATATCGGGCTGAAATAGACGGTAAATGGGCTCTCCTGGAGTATGATTCAAAAAACAACCTATTTGAATATAAAATGGACCCCAAGCGAATAGGGACAGGCAAAGAGCATACCTTGGCAGTCCGCGTTTCTGATCAGCTTAACAACAAGACCACTTATACAATCAGATTTTATCGCTAATAATTACAAATGAGTATATCCATGAAAAAACTCTCTATTCTCTTATCTGTCATTCTTCTAGGTGGCTCCGCACCAGTGTGGGCCTGTACCAATTTCCTCGTATCCAGGGGGGCATCTGCTGATGGATCAACGATGATTACCTACGCAGCCGACTCGCATGTTCTGTATGGTGAATTATATCACCGCCCGGCGGCCGACTGGCCCGCAGGAACACTGGCGGAAGTCAGGGAGTGGGACACCGGCAAGTACCTTGGAAAAATACCACAGATTGCCCACACCTTCTCGGTTATCGGAAACATGAATGAGCACCAGGTCGCGATTGGCGAAACCACCTATGGCGGCAGGGCGGAACTACAGAACCCCGATGGAATCATGGATTATGGAAGCCTGATTTACATGACCTTACAGAGGGCTAAGAGTGCACGTGAAGCCATTCAGATCATGGTGGATTTATGTGAAAAATTTGGATATTATTCATCAGGGGAATCTCTTTCCATTTCAGATCCCAATGAAGTCTGGATTTTTGAAATCATCGGTAAGGGCCCGGGGAAAAAAGGGATTCTTTACGTTGGCCGGAGAGTCCCTGACGGGTATATCTGCGCTCATGCCAACCAGGCGAGGATCACCACGTTCCCACTTAAGGATGCTGATAACTGCGTGTACAGCAAGGACGTGATAACCTTTGCCCGCGATAAAGGCTGGTTCAATGGTAAGGATGAAGAGTTTTCGTTCCGCGATACGTATGCGCCACTTGAGTTCGGAAGCCTCAGGGGTTGCGAGGCCAGGGTATGGTCCTTCTTCAACCATGTTGCCAAAGGCATGGAACAGTATATCGATTACGCGATGGGTTATGATGCCCGCAATCCCATGCCCCTGTGGATCAAACCAGACCACAAGCTTACGGCCCAGGAACTGATGGCCTGTATGGGGGACCATTACGAGGGAACACCCATGGACATGACCAGGGACTTAGGCGCCGGAGCATTCGATAGTCCATATCGCTGGAGACCCATGCATTTTACGGTGGATGGTCAGGATTACTTAAATGAAAGGGCCATTGCAACCCAGCAAACCGGTTTTTCCTTTGTTACTCAGTCCCGCTCATGGCTGCCAGATGCCATCGGAGGAATTCTCTGGTTTGGCGTGGACGATGCAGCCACAACACAATATGTTCCGATGTATTGCGGAATCCTGAACGTACCTGAGACTTTTGCCGAAGGAAACGGCGATCTGCTAAAATACTCGCCAACATCGGCTTTCTGGATCTTTAACCGCGTCTCCAACATGTGTTACCTTCGCTATAATTATATGGTCAAGGATGTTCAGAAAGTACAGAAAGAACTCACGGATAAATTTGCAGCCTATATACCCGCAATAGATGAAGCAGCCAAAAGTTTACTGGCAATGGATGAAAAAACAGGTCGGGAATTCCTGACCGACTTCTCCTGCCGGATGGGTGATTACACCTTCAATCGCTGGAAAGAATTATCGGAATACCTTTTGGTCAAATATATTGATGGGAATATAAAAAAAGAGAAGGACGGGAAGTTTCTCGACAATGGAACCGGTGTTGCTGTGGGTCCGGATCAGCCCGGGTACTCAGAAGCCTGGAAAAAAATGGTCAGGGATGATGCCGGTGCCAAGCTTAAGGTGGTGGAAATGAAGAAATGACAATGACGGACGACCGCAGACTGACGACCGCAGAAACGCGAGTAACTATTTTAAAATAGTGCTTGTTAATTCGTGAAATAAATGCTAATATTGCAGCCAATTTTGTAATAACCCATAAGAATTAGCGAAATGAACTTAGTAAAAGTTGCAGAGCAGGCATTTGCGGTTCAGCAGGAATATCCGGAATTCAAAGCTGGCGATACCATTACCGTACATTATAAAATCAAAGAAGGTGACAAGGAGAGGATTCAGATGTTTCGCGGGGTGGTCATTCAGCGTCGTGGAGAAGGAACCACAACAACTTTTACCGTTCGGAAGATTTCGGGTGGTATTGGTGTTGAGAGGATTTTCCCGGTTTTCTCACCTTTCATCGACAAGATTGAACTGAACAAGAGAGGAAGCGTTCGCAGGGCACGCATATACTATCTTCGCGGACTAACCGGGAAGAAAGCCAGAATCAAGGAAAAAAGGTTTTAATCCTTTGATATTATACAAAGAACCCGCCCGAAAGGCGGGTTTTTTTATTCCGATATCTTAACATAAACCTGGGATGACTCCTGGCGCACAACGATAATCTTAGAGCCTTTGGGTATCCAGGACACATCTGCAACAGCATCATAAATCCGGCCATTGATCATCACCTTTCCGGCAGGTCTCAGGATTGAATAGGCCTCACCGGTGCAGCCGGCCAGGTCCATCATTTCCTGTGAAACGGCTACAAAGCCTTCTGATTTTTGCTGTGTTCTTTGCAGGGAAAGAAACCGCAAAGGACTATTGGTAAGCATTTTACTGCTTATCCAGACCGAACCTACAAATGCAGTAATCACCGATAGGATAACCAGCGTAAAGGCCTGAAAAATATCGGAAGCCTGCACGCCGGAAAAATCAAGTTTCACATTCCGGATCAGGCTGAGTGATAACCCAATCACCATCAGAACGATCCCACTGATCCCTGCGACACCAAATCCCGGAATGACAAATATTTCAACCAGCAATAAAGCGAGTCCTGCTATAAACAGAAGGATTTCCCAATGTTCTGCCAATCCATCCAGGTAGAGCGGGGCAAAATAAAACAGAGCCCCAATAACCGCGACCAGCAGCGGGAATCCTATCCCCGGAGACTGAAGTTCAAAATAGATGCCCCCAATAATCAGGAGTATCAGGATACCCTGAATAGCAGGACTTAACAGGAAGCTGATAAACCGTTCCAGAGCTGTAAGCTTATACCGCTTGAGTTCATAGCGGGTAATCCCTTCCTTTTCAAGAAGCTCCTCAATTGAGTTTGCCTCCCCCTCACAGATATTCCATTTAATAGCTTCCTGGGTAGTCAAAGTCAGGACCTTACCGGTATCGATGAGTCCGGCGATATAAACCGACGGATCAACCATGGCTTCCGCGATTTTTGGATCCCTTCTCCAGGTGTAGGTGGTATCCTTTCCGGAAACCAGGGTATCCTTTCCGTGTGCCTCTGCCGTGGAACGCATGGTCGACCTCATATAGGACTGAAACTTATCCGGGACCACTTCACCTGTCTGATTCACGACGGTTGCAGCACCGATATTGGCTCCGGGGCGCATGAATATACTGTCACAGGCAAGGGAGATCAGGGAACCTGCCGAGGCTGCATTATTATCAATAAAAACCCATACAGGTTTTGGATAATAGAGAATTTTGGTCCGGATTGAATCTGCCATGTCAACCAACCCACCATAGGTGTTCATGCGAATGATCACCAGGTCGGCTTTCCATTCACGGGATGCCTCGAAAGCATCCTTTGTGATCCGCCAAAGTCCTTTGTCAACCTGCCGGTCCATTTCAAAAAGAAAAATCCGGGGATTTTCAGGGATAGAACCACCCTGATCCTGGCCAGTCGCTAAACTACTCTGAAGAATGCATAAAAGAGAAATGTAAATCCAGGGTGAAACACCTTTTCTGATCATTTTGGGACCTTATTATTTATACAAAGTTAAAAAAGCCCTTGTGGTTTTTTTTATATTTTTGGTCGCGAATTAGAAACCAGAAAAATGAAAAAGAAAGGCACAATTGCAATTTTAACTGGCGGTGGTGATGTTCCCGGACTCAATCCGGCAATCCGGGCGGTAACTATCCGGGCATTACGGGAAGGATATGAAGTAATCGGTCTAAGACGAGGATGGGCGGGTATTACCGAGATGGTGAGAGATAAAAAATATGACAACAGCAACAATTTCATTCATTTAAGCGAAGAAGTGGTAAACCGTGCCGGAAGAACCGGAGGAACATTTCTTCACAGTTCCAGGACAAGGCCCAGCCATATGCCCAAAAGTGCGGTTCCGGATCAGTACAGGGACACTTATGCAGCTGAAGTCAATGACCTGACCCCTGAGATCATCAAAAACCTGGAATGGCTTGGAGTTGAATACCTGATCCCGATAGGGGGTGACGATACGCTAAGCTATGGTGTGAGACTCTATAGCGAAGGATTCAAAGTTGTGGCCATCCCGAAAACCATGGATAACGATGTACCCGGGACTGATTATTGCATTGGGTTTTCAACCTGTGTCAGCCGGACGATTCACCTGGTTAACACATTGAGAACCAGCGCAGGTTCACATGAAAGAATTTTGGTGATCGAGGTTTTCGGCAGGTATGCCGGATTTACAGCGATGCTGCCAACCATGGCCGGAGCTGCTCACCGTTGTGTTATTCCTGAGCATAAATTCAACATCGACCGTCTCACCGAGCTGCTCGTTCAGGACAGGAATCATAACCCGTCCAAGTATTCCATTTGCCTGATTTCCGAGGGTGCAACCTTTGACGGGGTTGAAAACATGAGCCTCCTGGATTCTGAGCTAGATATGTTTGGTCACGCAAAACTAGGCGGAATCGGCTTGACCGTTGGTAACCTGATTAAGGAACGGACTGCAAAATACAACAATGGCCAGAGAATCAACGTAATCAATCAGAACCTGGGCTATTTGGTGCGTGGCGGTGACCCGGATGCACTGGACTCAATCGTTCCTATGGCTTTCGGGAACCTTGCGCTCGACCTCATCCTTAAAGGGATTCACGGCCGCCTTGTAATCCTTAAGAACGGCCGGTACGACAATGCTCCGCTTGATGTTGTAACAGCAACCAAAAAATTCGTTGACATTGATAAACATTACAATATCGATCGCCTCCGTCCCAAGTACAACGCTTTTGACTTTAAGCCTCTCCTGATTATGACGGGGGATTGAGGAGGTTGAGAGAGTTAAGAAAGTTAAAGGAGGGCTGGAATCAGTCCTCCTTTTTGCTTATTAATTCCAGAAATCTGTTCATACCGATTCGTTTACCGGGGGTAAATGGATAAGAGATGTTCCGGGTAAGGTAATCAAGGATATCTGCTTCGGTGAGGCCTGATTTCCGGCTGTAATCCTTTGCTATCTCCGGGATAGATTCAATTCCGAACTTTTGCGCCTGATCAAGCCTGGTGATTAAATCTTCAGGAAGAGGCTTTCGGGTTGCCCATGCGGCAAAAACGAAAGGAAGGCCGGTCATCCGGATCCATTCCTCAGCAAGGTCATATTTGTACCTGTACAAGCCTTCTATTTTAAAAACCTTATCCCCGATACAAACACCGGCTTCATCCCCACGGATCGATCCAAGCTCAAACCCTTCCTCTGCAGACAGGAATTGCCAGTTAACCCTCCATTGATATCTTGCTAAAACCCTGATAAGCCGGACACTTGTTCGTGAATGAGGATCAAGCCAAACCTTTCTGATCCGGTCGATTGGAACCTCTGAAAACAGGCATACCGTCCTGACGGGCCCTTCAACCCCGATACAGTAGTTGCCGATCCAATCCACAGCGCCGGTTAAGGGGAAAGCACCTACCGGAACCAGGGCAAGGTCCGCTTCCCCACGCGCCAGTTTTGAAGCACCGACAGCCGGAAAATCGAGGCTAACCCGGCAATCATCCAAATATCCCGATTGGAGAATCCCATGAACCAGTGGTGCAGAGTTCAAATAACTGACAACGGAGATTTGCATAAAATGACAATATCTGAAAGGAAAGCTAAGTTAGTGATTTCGGGCTCACGTAAGGCCAATTTGCTAACTTTGCCTATTAAACTAACACAGGATGAACCTCACCGAACTTACTGCTATTTCCCCGGTCGATGGCCGTTACCGGAACAAGTACTTGATCAGTGCCAACTACTTTTCTGAGTGGGCACTGATCAAGTACCGGCTCCAGGTTGAGGTAGAGTATTTCATTCTTCTCTGTGAACTTCCGCTGCCACAGCTAAAGGAATTCCCCCATCACCAATATTCAGCGGTCCGTGCTGTTTACCATGGATTCGGTCCGGAGGATGGAATCCGGGTTAAGGAAATTGAAAGTATTATCAACCATGACGTTAAAGCCGTTGAATACTATCTGAAAGAGCAATTCGAGAGATTGGGACTGGACAGTTTCAAGGAATTCATTCATTTCGGGCTAACCTCTCAGGACATCAATAATACAGCTGTCCCGCTATCGATCAAAGAGGCGTTGGAACAGGTTTACATTCCCGTATTGCTTAAGCTGAACAGTCGGCTGAAAGAATTGTCAACAGATTGGTACGAAATCCCGATGCTTGCCAGAACTCACGGTCAGCCGGCCTCCCCTACCCGCCTTGGCAAAGAAATTCTGGTTTTTGTGGAGCGACTGGAGAATCAGATAGAGACTCTGAATCACCTTCCTTACCCGGCAAAATTCGGAGGGGCCACCGGGAATTTCAATGCACATGCAATTGCTTATCCTGATGTAAACTGGGTAGAGTTCAGCAATCACCTTGTAAATGACATCCTGGGACTCGATCGCTCACAGGTGACCACCCAGATTGAACATTACGATAACCTGGCTGCCATTTTCGACTGTCTGCGCAGAATTAATGTCATATTGAGTGATTTGTGCAAGGACGTATGGTGTTATATTTCAATGAACTATTTCGGGCAGAAAATCCGCAAAGGCGAGGTTGGTTCATCAACCATGCCTCACAAGGTCAACCCGATCGACTTTGAGAATGCCGAGGGCAATTTCGGAATGGCCAATGCGATGCTGGGCCATTTCAGTGAAAAGCTTCCGATTTCGCGACTGCAGCGTGACCTGACCGATTCGACCGTGCTCAGAAACGTAGGCGTTCCTTTAGCTCATGGACTGCTTGCCTTCCGATCCCTCCAAAAAGGGCTCGACAAGCTCCTCCTGAATGAAGCTGCAATCAATGCGGATCTGAACGATAACTGGGCGGTTGTTTCAGAGGCGATACAAACAATATTACGCCGGGAAAATTATCCGAATCCTTATGAAGCCCTGAAAGAGCTGACCCGGACCAATCAAAAAATCAGACAGGAAGATATACTGGCATTCATCGCCAAACTTATTATTAGTGAAGAGGTTAAGGACGAACTTCGGAAAATCACTCCGTGGAATTACCTGGGTATTAAACATCTCAGGCAATAAATACCACACTACCCTTCGTTTATTAGTGTTTAGGGAATCCCTTTGATGAAAGCTTTTTTCACAATCCTCCGAGATTACGTCTTCCCTTACCGGGCGTATGCAACACTCAATATTCTTTTCAATATCCTTGGAGTATTGTTTTCACTGCTAAGTCTGATTATGATTGGTCCATTTCTGAGGGTTCTGTTTGATCTGCATGAAACTGCAGCCACCCAGGTTCCGTTGGAATTATCCCGCCAGTCAATAGAACAAAATTTCAATCATTTTCTTGGACATCTGATTGAACAGCAAGGTAAACCGGCGGCATTGCTGTTTGTCAGCGGACTGGCCGTAGTACTTTTCTTTTTGAAAACATCCAACATTTACCTGGCAAACTACTTCATGGCCCCAATCCGGAACGGGGTTACCCGTGATATCCGCAATAAGATATACAGGCGAATCCTTGATCTTCCCCTGGCCTATCATACCCATGAAAGGAAAGGAGATATAATGGCACGCCTTACCCAGGACGTACAGGAGATTGAATGGTCTGTAATGGCATCCCTGGAGAAGTTTTTCCGGGATCCCCTGAACATCCTCATCTTCCTGGCCGGAATGATATTCATGAGCCCCAGCCTGACTCTTATTGTACTGATTCTATTACCCGTAAGTGGAGTCCTGATCGGCACCATGGGCAAGAACCTCAGGAAAACCTCGGCTAAGAGCCAGAACCAAATGGGTGTTATGATGTCAACTCTTGAGGAAACCCTCTCGGGTCTGAGGATTATCAAGGCATTTAATGCCGGAAACTGGTCTGAGAAACGGTTTAAAAATGAAAACCAGGCCTTTACAAGAATCATGAATTCGATTACCCGTCGCCGCGACCTTGCTTCGCCGCTCTCCGAGTTTCTCGGTTCCCTTGTTGTTGTAGGGCTGATGGTGATTGGGGGCAACCTGGTTCTGAAAGGCCAGGGTGGCTTAAGTGCTCCCTCCTTTATCGCCTATATTGCAATATTCTCGCAGATTCTCACTCCGGCAAAATCCTTCTCAACCGCTTATTATCATCTGAATAAGGGACTTGCATCGATAGATCGCATTAATCAGGTTTTACAAGCACCGGTTACCATTCAGGATGATCCCGATGCTCTTACTCTTACCGGATTCTCTGAATCCATCGAATTTCAGAATATAAGTTTTGCCTATGCCGATCAGCCGGTTATCCGGAATATCAGTCTGTCGATCAGGAAAGGTGAAACGGTAGCACTGGTGGGACCCTCAGGCTCAGGAAAATCGACTTTGGCCGACCTTCTGGCAAGGTTTTACGAGACCGGCGGTGGAAAAATCCTGATTGACGGAGTGGATATCCGGAAAATAAAAATAAATGCCCTTCGTAATCTGATCGGGATGGTCCCGCAGGATCCGTTGTTGTTTAATGATACCATTGCCGCCAATATTGCTTTTGGGGATGAAAACCCTGACAGGAAGGCAATAACCGAGGCTGCTCAGGTTTCCAACTCCTGGGAATTTGTGTGCCAGACCCCTGAAGGACTTGAAACACGGCTGGGAGACCGCGGCAGCACAATTTCAGGAGGACAGAGACAGCGGCTCTGCCTGGCGCGTGCCGTATACCGGAATCCTCCCATTCTGATCCTTGATGAGGCCACCTCATCGCTTGATTCCGAATCCGAGAAGATGGTACAGGAGTCCCTCCAGGAATTGATGAGAAACCGCACCACCATCATCATTGCACATCGGCTATCCACCATCCAGAATGCTGACCGGATTTATGTAATGCGCGATGGCCGTATAACCGAATCGGGATCTCATGCTGAATTAATGTCGCAGCAGGGAGATTACCGCTATATGTTTGAACTGCAGAACCCCACCGAAAAAATGGCATAACCATGAACCTGTCGGTACAACCTGAGATCAGGGGACTTTTTCCCAAACTGGTGGTGGGTTTCTTATCCGGAACCATCAGTAACGGAGAGAATAATGAGCCACTCTGGCAGCTGATCGATGCAAGGTGCAGCAAAATTTCTGAAACCATGGATGCCGAAACAATCCGGCAGGTGGAGGGTATTAAATCCGGCAAGCAAGCCTATCGTGAACTCGGAAAGGATCCGAACCGCTACCGTCTTTCCGCTGAAGCGCTCATGCGAAGAATTGTAAAAGGCCAGGATCTGTACCGGATAAATACAGCGGTTGATGTACTCAACCTGGTTTCCCTTAGAACCGGCATTACAATCGGAGGCTTTGACAACAAACTGGTTACAGGAAGCATCAGCCTGGGGATAGGAAATCCGGGTGAGGAGTTCGAGGCGATCGGCAGAGGATATCTTAATGTGGAATCACTGCCGGTGTATCGTGACCGCCTCGGGGTGATAGGCAATCCCACTTCCGATTGCATGAGAACCCGCATCCGGACGGATACAGACAGGGTTTTAATGCTGATTACCGGTTTTTACGGTCCTGGGCCGGTCGTTCCTGTTCTGGAACAACTTAAGGAGTTTTTGACTGAATTTTGTTTTCTTAGCGAGGCTGACAACGGTCTTACTGTATAATCTGTAATCAATGAAAAGATCTGTCTATCTGGTTGTGTGTTCATTAGTCGCTTTTATGCCAGTCTCTTCGTTCGGTCAGGAACAGGCTGATTTCCCCTGGGACCCATACAAAATTCTTAAATCCTGGAACTATGATAAACTGGTCCGATTGAAAGGCGAAGGAACACAGATCATCGATACCCTGAGTGGTCAGGCTTTTATAGCCGGACTCTCCTATACTGACCGTTGTTTTGAAAAAACAGGCACACTGGCCTTTTATTTTAACAATGAGGATATTTCGCGAATGGAATTCCGGTTCTCTCATCCGGCAAGGCCTGTGGATCAGGCTTTTGCTGAGCGGATCATGCTTGACACAGCCGTGAGGAATGCCTATGAGCGGGAAGTTATGAGAAATGATTCACTTCGGAGAGATACTTTAGTTCAGGATGTCTCTAAAATCCTTGGATTACCGATCACCTCCGGGCCAACCTCACCGTCGGATAAGTTGGTAAGATATTCCGCTACCTGGATAAATAGAGGATTTTCGTGCGTTTTCAAGGATGATGTTGAGTACGGCAATCTTGTTTTCTCCCTTTCGATGGCATCTGCCTGGGTCAGCGGTGAATATGACATTGATGCCACAACTGAGATTGTCCAGAGAGCAATAAGCCAGACCCGAAAAACATCATGGACCACCAGTTTATTGGCGCAGCCTGCAGATACGGGAAAAACAGTATACCAGCGATTGATTTTGGTTCTGGATTACAGGAGCGGAGAACGATATGTCGAAAACCTTCCGGATTTGGAATACTCTTATCTGCCGTCACTGCAGTTTGACGACACGGATGGTACGGCCACCCTGGATGCCTGGATTACAGCTCCTGTAAACTCTGGAGGAACCGTTACCCGACAGTTCATTTACTCCTTGCAATTCAAGGAGCCAATCCTGATTTTTAATACCAATGATTTCCTGCCGGACGAAATCCGGTTTGTCAGCGGAAAACAAATCGAAATCCGCATGGCAGATGGAACACTGCACCGAATCGATGTAACGGGTGAGTCGCCGGCCGCTAAAGCCTACGGATCCGGAGGAGTCCCGATCAGGGATATAACAATAAGACCTGCCGGCTATTCACAATTCAAGCCGACAGCCAGAAACCGGGATGGAAGCATGAATTTCATCGGGACTATCTCATTGATTGATGAATACACAAAGGAGGACTTTGGCGGAATTGAGATCCTCTACCAATATGTGACCGGCGGATGGGACGTTAAGGAGATTCTGTTATCTCCCGCCAAAATGTAACATGTCATTCAAATTGTTCGTCTTACCTTTACCTTTTAAAAAAACAAACCCATGAAACCGCTTATTGTAAATTTCTTCATTTTGGTGCTATTATCACTGACTCCCTCCTGTTATATAGGAATGCCGTGGAACGGGATTGAGGGCGAGGGACCCGTGATCGAGAGAAAGGTTGATCTCAGCAGGTTTACAGGGATCTCAATCCCAGGCAGTGCGAAAGTCTATCTTACTCAGGGATCTGAGCAGATGGTTAGAATTGAAGGTCAGGAGAATATCATTGATAATCTCATTCTCGATGTCTCTGGCGGAGTTTGGAGGATAGCGGGTAAAAAATCCGTATGGAGGTCTGAAACCCTTAAAATATATATCACGATTGAGGACCTGAGCCTCATTAAGATATCCGGTTCAGGGGATGTTTTCACCCAGAATCATTTCCAGGGGAAAAGGGACCTCGAACTCAGAATAAGTGGTTCAGGCACGGTCAATCTTGATATCGAGGTGGATGATGTTGACGGAAGCGTCAGCGGCTCAGGGGATATTTACCTGGCCGGATCTGCGGATAAGTTGAACCTCGGAATCTCGGGATCTGGAAAGATAAAGGCAGAAAAGATGAAAGCCCAAAATGCCGATCTTCATATTTCCGGTTCAGGGAATATGAATGTCTGGGTTGTGGAAAATCTTGATGCCACCATTTCCGGCAGCGGGAGTGTTTATTACACAGGGAACCCCAGGATCAATACCAGGGTCTCGGGATCCGGCAACGTAAGAGCCAGATAAATGAAACCTGACCCCATCCAGATTCTCGGAAAGTATTATGCCGGTCATTCCCTTGCCGGTCAGGTTTTACTGGAGCATAGCACGGCAGTAATGGATAAAGCGCTTCAGATCGCAGGCAAAATGAATCTTTCAGACGAAGAAAAGGAATTTATCAGCGATGCCTGTATCCTGCATGATATCGGGATTCTGTACACCCACGCACCCGAGATTGGATGTTATGGTGAATTGCCTTATATCAGCCATGGTTACATGGGTCATGACCTTCTTGTAAGCGAAGGATTGCCGCTGCACGCCTTAGTCTGCGAGCGCCATACAGGTGCAGGTATTACAATAGATGACATTGATTATCAACATCTTCCAATTCCACGAAGGGAGATGGTTCCGGTCACTCTCGCCGAGAAAATCATTGCGTACAGTGATAAGTTCTTCTCAAAGGACCCGAGCCGGTTATCAGAAGAAAAAAGCTATGAAGAGGTATTATTCAAGATCGGCGCTCATGGCTCTGATAAGGCGGCTATCTTTGCAGAATGGCACAAAATGTTCAACCTGTAGGGGCTGCGATAGAATTTCTTCCGGAACACCTTGGTGATCAGACAGCCTACACCTTTGCAATCGTGGTTGCACGGTACCACAATTCATGGATATGGGTCAGGCATCGCGACCGGACGACCTGGGAGTTGCCTGCAGGGCATCTGGAATCCGGTGAAACTGCAGATCAGGCTGCAAACAGGGAATTATACGAGGAGACCGGCGCCGTTTCATTTGACATTAAACCAGTTGTATCTTACCGGGGCGAGCTTAACGGGAGTCTCGTATACGGAAAGGTTTTTATTGCTGAAATACACGAGCTTGGTGCTCTTCCGGACTTTGAAATCAAAGAGATCTGCTCATTTCAGGAGATCCCGCCGAACCTCACCTACCCAAAACTTCAACCCCTTTTTTATCAATACGTTATGAATCAATTGGATGAATCAGGGTTTATTGCCCTAACCCGGATGCCCAATATCGGGATAACCCTGGCCGAACACTTACATGAAGCTGGAATCAAAAATCCGGAGGAATTCCGATCAATTGGCAGTGAAAAGGCATTCCTCCGGATCCAGGCCCTCATGCCGGATGCTTGTCTGAGCCAGTTATATGCACTTGAAGGAGCAATACAGGGAATCAGGTGGCACAGCCTCGATCACGGTCGAAAAGAAGAATTGCGCTTTTTCTACAATCAGTTGAATCCATCAAGCCTCTGACGCGCAACCGTGGATTCATTCTCAATTAATCCGATTGGTTTCAGCCGGAAACGATACTGGTAGATTTTCCCTTCCAGCCTGTATTCCGGATGTGTGCGTGCTCCCCAGGAATTATCACCCCCAACACCCATCTGAGCCAGGTCAATATTCAGGCTGACGAGGTTTCCCGGAGTTATATCGCTGGTGTGACGGTTATACTGTGCGGGATTATCCAATCGTCCATCGTAATTTCGATGTGAGCTGGTAAAATCTTCAGCCGTATTATGCAGTGCACTGAAGCAAATCAATGGCTCCCCCGAAATCAGCAATCCCTGCCCCTGGCCATTGGTAAGGGTAAGCCAGCGTACATCGGTGCGGTATCCATTTTCCTGAGGCCTGATATATGGTGTGTACATTTCAGATGCCGTGGTTTTATACAGACCGACAAAAGATCCGGTCTTGCGGTCCCAATAGTTTTCCCAGGGTCCGCGTCCGTAATATTTTATGGTTTTGAATTCCTCCGGCAGGGTCATATTCATGCCGATCCGGGGGATTTCCGGCAATCCTTCACGAATGGCGGTAAAACTATAATCCACCGTAATTTCGCCGCAGCCGTAAACCTTGTACCTCACCCCAAGACCCGCGAACACACCGGTTGAATCCTGCAGGTTAAAATGGAAATCAAAAATGGCAAATTTTGGATTGGACATCTCCGACCGGGCCTGGGTCAAAACCGCATTCCGTCCGGCCTCCTTCCAGATCCTGCTTCGTTCCGGAAGGCCGTTCCCAAAGTCATTATCAATGGGTGCCCTCCAGAAATCGGGTATCAGCGGTTTTTGAAGCAGATCCGTTCTTCTATATTTCAGGGACACCATTTTACCGGCCGACATATCGAAAGCAACGCTGAAGTCCTTTCCTTCAATGGTTACCAGGCTACCCTCCTGTTTATTTGCCATATCGGAATACTCCTGTAGCGGTACCAGTTGACGCTCTTTCTGCAAGGGGAGCTTGAATTGCTCGGCAGTATAGGAGTGATTGGCCGGGACAATTGTCCAGGAATCAGATCGTAAAGCATTGATTGTCAGAAAGTATTCCACACCAGGCTCGGGAACCGGCGATTTAAACGGAATGGTTATTGTTCCTGATTCGCCGGGTTTTATATCCGGGCATGGAATAGTTCCTTTTGCCAGGATTTTCCCGTCACCGTCCAGGGACCACTCGAGCTGAAAGGCTCCGAGGCTCGTAAACCCATAGCCATTCAGGATTTTAATCTTTCCGGCAGTGACATCCTCATTCCTGAATTTGATATATTGATAAACCTTTTTTACCTCCTTGAGAGACTGATGAGGAGTACGGTCAGGGAAGACTAAACCGTTGATGCAAAAGTTTCCGTCGGTCGGAGTTCCCGGAGGTCCCCAATCGCCACCGTAGGCCCAAAATTTGACTCCCTTTTCGCTGGTTTTTGTTATGCCCTGATCGACCCAGTCCCAAATAAACCCGCCTTGCAGGTTGGGATAGGATTCAATCACATCCCAGTAATCCTGCAGGTTGCCTACCGAATTACCCATGGCATGAGCATATTCGCATTGAATCAGGGGTCGGTCGTTATCCGGATTCTGTGCATATTTCTTCAAATAATCAATTGTAGCATACATAGGGCACCAGATATCGGTATGCCGCTCCGTTGTATTGGTCGATTTTTCTGCACGTTCATACTGTACAGGCCTCGACGGATCCCTTTGCTTGATCCAGTTATAATCCGCAAGCATGTTTCGCCCGTCACCAGCCTCGTTGCCCAGGGACCATATGATTATGGAAGGATGGTTTTTATCGCGCTCAACCATGTTGATTGTCCGTTCCATGTGGGAAGCAGCCCATTCCGGTTTGTCAGCGAGGGTCACGTCCTTATCATAACCAATTCCATGGGATTCAATATTGGCTTCACCTATGAGGTAAATGCCATACTTGTCACATAATTGGTACCACTTCTCCGGCTGGGGGTAATGCGAGGTTCTTACTGCATTGATATTATGGCTTTTCATGGTCAGAATATCGAGCTTCATGGTAGCCTCATCGACAACGTGGCCGTTTTCCGGATGATGTTCATGTATGTTTACCCCCTTTAGGTAAACGGAAACTCCGTTAAGCAGGAACTGCTTATTCTTTATCTCCATCCGTCGAAACCCGACTGAAAGGCTGGTGGATTCCAGTATCCTGCCCCTTTGGTTTTTCAGGCTGATCTGGAGAGTATACAGATTTGGCTGCTCTGCTGACCATTTTCTCACGTTTGGAATGGTTTCGCTAAAGCTTGCATGGATTGAATTTCCTTTGAGATCAATCTTTTTACCAGACCTGAAAACCTCTTTATCCCCGTCAGTCAGCACCGCTACCAGTTCGTAGGTTGAATCTGTCATCGCGCTGTTTTCCAGCTCGATATCAAGCCCAAAAATTCCATCTGAATAATTTTCACTCAGATCGGATTTTATGAAGAAATCCCTGATATGAACCGGCAGGGCGGCAAAAAGATATACATCACGGGTTATGCCGCTTAGACGAAAAAAGTCCTGATCCTCAAGGTAGCTTCCGTCACACCATCGGTATACTTCTACCGAGATGGTATTCTTTCCGGGCCTTACGTACTTTGATATATTGAATTCGGCCGGAGTTTTACTGTCCTCACTGTAGCCGACCATTTCACCGTTTATCCAGATATAAAAGGCTGATGAAACCGCTCCGAAGTGAATAAAGATTTCCCGTTCTTTCCAGGTTTGAGGAATCCTGAAGTCACGCTTGTATGAACCGACCGGATTATTATCGGCAGGAATGAAAGGCGGGTTGGTCGGGTGCGGATATTCCACATTTGAATAAATTGGAATTCCATAACCTTTTAATTCCCAATTTGACGGGACATCGATCAGATCCCAGTCACCGATATCGTAATCATCCTTATAAAAATAAAACGGACGATCAGCTGGTTTAGGGGAAAAATGGAATGACCACTTACCATTGAGGTTGTGAAAAAACTCAGATCCTTCGGGATTTCCGGCAAGGGCGGCAATTTCGCTTGGAAAGGAGAGGAAGGCTGCACGGGGCCTTTCCTTATTAATATTGTTTACGGCAGGATTCTCCCAATCGTGCGGAACTTTTTCCTTAAAGGGGACTCCCGCATATTTTTGGGTTTGCTGGGCACAGGCGCAAAACAAAACACCACCCAAAAGGGTTACAGTAAAAAAAACAGTTCGGCTCATTGGTGTAATCAGATTTTGAGAGGGCTTAAAATTACGAAACTATTCCTACTTTCGGCCAGTCTTTACCACTATGGAAAATCCCCTTTTATCCGCTTTTACCACACCATTTGGGGTGCCCCCGTTTGACCTGATTAAGGAATCCCATTACCTCCCGGCATTCAGGGAAGCTATACGTCAACACTCGGAAGAAATTGACCGGATTTGTCAAAACCCTGCTCCGGCAAACTTTTCCAATACCATTGAAGCGTTTGATTATTCGGGGCGTGCCCTGGACCAGGTTGCAGCCGTATTCTTTAATCAGCTCGGCACCAGTACCAATGAGGAGATGCAGCGCATATCCAATGAAATGGCACCGGAGCTATCCAGACATCAGGATTCGATTTTCCTGAATTCACAACTCTTTGAACGTATAAAGGATGTATGGGAAAGCGAAGCGTGTGAATCGCTCCAGCCTGAGCAAAACCGGCTGGTAAATGAAACCTATAAGGATTTTGTCCAGGGTGGGGCAAATCTTTCTGCTGAAGATAAAGAATCACTGGGCCGGATCAATGAAGAGTTAAGTTTGCTGACACTGACATTCGGAGAAAATGTTCTGGCGGAAACCAATGATTTTAAATTGATCCTTGAAACCGGGGCTGACCTTGAAGGTTTGCCTGATTCGGTTCGCTCGGGAGCTGCTTCAGCTGCCCGGGAAGAGGGACTGGAAGGAAAATGGCTCTTCACTCTTCACAAGCCAAGTTTTATTCCTTTCATGCAGTATTCCCTTTGTCGGGATTTGCGGGAGAAATTGTTCGGGGCATATATTAACCGGTCTAACCGCAATAATGCCCATGATAATAAAGAACTGATCAACAAGATTATAACCCTTCGGATAAAACGGTCCCACCTGTTGGGCTATCGTACATTTGCGGATTACTCACTTGAGGATAATATGGCAAAAAATCCCGCAAATGTTGAAGCACTGTTGAAGCAGGTTTGGGCAGCGGCCATACCCGCCGCAAAAAAAGAAACTACTGACCTGAAGGATATGGCATTGAGGATGGATGGACTTCAGGAGCTGAAACCCTGGGATTGGTGGTTCTATTCAGAGAAACTTCGCAAGGAACGATATGATCTCGATGATGAAATGCTACGCCCTTATTTCAGGCTTGAAACGGTTATTGAGGGTGCCTTTAAAGTTGCATCCGAACTTTATGAATTAAAAATCAAGGAATTACAGAACATACCCCTCCCCTATCCTGAAGCCAGGTGTTATGAAATCTGTGATCCCGACAATTCACATCTTGGGATCCTTTACATGGACTTCTATCCGCGGGCGTCCAAAGAATCAGGAGCCTGGATGAGCAATTTCCGGGAACAGTGGCGCGTAAGCAGCACCAAGGTGACACCGGTGGTAACGAATGTCTTCAATTTCACAAAACCAACCCCGGAGAGGCCGTCTTTGCTTAATTTCGATGAGGTCACTACCCTTTTCCATGAATTCGGGCACGGTTTGCACAGCCTGCTCTCCGACTGCACATATAAGAGTCTTAGTGGAACAAATGTACCGCGCGATTTTGTTGAGTTACCGTCACAATTTATGGAGAATTGGGCCTTCGAGCCGCAGATACTCAGGATGTTTGCCAGGCATTATGAAACCGGGGAGGTAATTCCCGACCACCTTATAGAAAAAATACGGGTTTCGAGGCACTTCAACCAGGGGTTTGCAACCGTTGAATATCTTTCGGCTGCACTCCTCGATCTGGCCTATCATTCGCTGTCTGAGGAAACTACCATCAATCCGCCGGCATTTGAAGCAGAGACGATGCGTAAAATAGGGATGCTCCCCGAGATTGTTACCCGATACCGCTCAACCTTTTTCAATCACATATTCAGTGGCGGCTATTCGGCCGGATATTACTCCTATATCTGGTCAGAAGTTCTGGATGCTGATGCTTTCGAAGCGTTCAGGGAAACTGGGTTGTTTGATAAAAAGACAGCGAAATCTTTCCGTGACAATATCCTTTCGAAGGGCAACATTGAAGATCCTAGGAACCTTTTTAAAAGATTCCGGGGAAGGGAGCCCGAAATAGCACCTTTGCTGCGGAAACGCGGATTGATCCCGGATCCGACTATTTAATCGGGGTCAATCCCACTTTTTCCCTGAGAAATTCAGCAGTCGATTTATATACCTTTTCCCAATTCGGATTGGTCAGCTCACACCCGATTACATGAGCACCTGCATCTGGAAATGCAATAGCAACCTTTTTTTCCGGAGTAGTGCCAAGATTGTCAAACATCCAAAGAATTGCCTTGACACTTACTGTGCCATCCTGATTTTCTTCATCCCTGTAATAATATCCCGTAAAGACCGGTTGTGTGACTGCTTTGAAAGTCTTGGCCTTCATGGTTTTTTCAACCAGCATCTGTAGATAAACAGTTCCTTCTACCCGATAGGTATTGTACCAGTACGGGTCTGTTTTTGGGTCAGGTTCCAGGACTCTGTATTTACCGCCCATGACCATCCTCCCTATTTGAAGTCCGAAAGGCCTTGCCAGCAGCCAGCTGGCTTTATTGGCAATCCGCACATTGGGTGAATAGAGGATTAAGGCAGCAACATCCTCGGGAAAATCGGCAGCCATTTGCAAGGCTAATGACCCACCCGTTGAGGTACCCATCAGAATGACTTTACGGCCGAGAGCTTTTGCCAGCACCAATGCTTCCTTGGCTGATTCCCACAAGTTATCAGGAGTCATATTCAGCAGCGCATCAGGGGTATTTAGGCCATGCTCAGCCAGCCTTGGAATATATACATTCATCCCATACGCCTTGCCAAGGTTGACATGTGTGGGATAACCCTCCATCGGCGCCGCAGAGAAACCATGGAGATACAAGAGACAATACTCGGTTTGATTTTTCAGGCTGTCATTTGCATAATGCACCTCCGAAGCGTTTCCCGGCTTTATATTCGGTACCCGGGCCTCTTTTACATCAACGTACAACTTAACCTGCTCGGATGTAAGTGAGATCTTTGGCAGCTCCTTGTTTAGAATGGGTTTCGAACTCCTTGGGCCAGCCATCACTGTGATGGCAAGCATTGCAAGAATTCCGATGCTGATAAGTAGGCCTTTGTGTTTCATATGGTTGATGATTACTGGTTGCCGGTTGCCGGTTTCAATGAAAAAGCACCCCCTGGTCGCTGGTTGCTAAGATATCTGCAATATGCATGCAACGTATTCCCAGATGGTGCTTGCGGATATAAGACTCGAGGTGCATAAGGCAGGAGGTTTCGGTGCCTGTGATGTACTCAGCACCCGTTGCAAGGGCATTCTCAACCTTTTGTTCCGCCATGGCGGTGGAAATGGGTTCATGTTTAATCGAGAAAGTTCCGCCAAACCCGCAGCAGGTTTCTGTATCCTGCATCTCAATAAGTTCCAGACCCCTTACCTTTTCCAGGAGGGCCCTTGGTTGACTTTTAATTCCATATTCACGCATGGCCGCACAGGAATCGTGGTAGGTAACCTTTGCCCTGAACCTGGCTCCAACGTCGCGCACCTGCATCACGTTGACCAGAAAATCGGTAAACTCATATACCTGTGGTTTCAGCCTGTTAAACTGGTTGGCATAAATGGTCCCCTTAAGAAGTCCGGCATAATAATTCCTGACATATCCGGCGCATGAGGCAGACGGACAGACTATCGGACGGGATCCGCTGAAATCATTCAGAAACTTAACCGACAAATCCCGGGCAATATCCCAGTGACCAGCATTGTAGGCTGCCTGGCCGCAGCAGGTTTGCTCGGGATTGTAGAGAACGGTGCAACCTACATTTTCAAGCACCCGGTGAACGTTCCACCCGGTATCGGGAAATAACTGATCTACAAAGCAGGGGATAAAAAGATCGACCTCCATCATGCAATAAAAATACTGAAAACAATGTCATTAAACATCCGTAGAGACGGATAATAATCCGTCTCTACAATATGGCCCGGGCAATTTTCAGAATATTGTCTGCACGGCCCATGGTAAAGAAATGTATTATCGGGACATCATTCTGAATCAACTCCTTAGCCTGCTGTATGCACCACTCCACACCGACCTGCCTGACCGCCTCATTGGTGGTGCATTTGTCCATTTCACGGGCCAGAGCTGGTGGAATGTCAACCTTAAAAGTTTGCGGTAACAGGTTCAGATGCTTTTTAATGGAAACGGGTTTAATTCCGGGAATGATAGGAACGTTTATACCGGCTGCCCTGCAGGAGTCGACAAAAGCAAAAAATTTCCGGTTGTCGAAAAACATCTGAGTCACGATATACTCAGCCCCTGCATCCACTTTGGCTTTCAGAAAGCAGAGATCGCTTTCGGCATTGGGCGCTTCCATGTGTTTCTCAGGATATCCGGCAACACCCACGCAAAAGTCGGTTGGCTCCGGGTTAACCAGATCCTCCTCCAGATATTTGCCGTGATTCAGGTCAACGGTCTGCCGGAGCAGGTCGATAGCATTTTCATGACCATTTTTTTCAGCAATGAACCTACCTGAAAGTGGGTTGGCATCTCCCCTGACAACCAGTATATTACTGATGCCCAGATAGTGCAGGTCGATCAGGGCATCCTCAGTTTCCTCCTTTGAAAACCCGCCGCAAATTAGGTGAGGAACCACATCAACCTGGTACCTGCTTAGGATGGCGGCTGAGATTGCTACGGTTCCTGGCCTTTTCCGCACAACCTTGGGCTCCAGGAGTCCATCGGGCCTAAGCTTCAGGTCAATTTCAGCCTGATGGTAAGTAATATTGATATACGGGGGCTTAAACTCCATCAAGGGGTCCAGTGTATCGTAAATCGTTTTTATGCTCGATCCTTTAGTTGGAGGAAGTATTTCGAAAGAGACCCTTGTCCGGTCGCGATTGCTTATGTGATCCGTAACTTTCATCGGTAATTAAGATATGTAGCCAGGTTTTTTTCGGCCGTTTGTACTGAGATTCCTCGTCGGCGGGCATAATCCCTGATCTGATCCTCATTCATCTTGCCGACCTGAAAATATCTTGATTCGGGGTGTGCAAAATAGAGTCCTGCCACTGAAGCTCCCGGATACATGGCCAGGGTTTCAGTGAGTTCAATTCCAGTTTTGCCGTCCGGATCCAGAATTCTGAAGAGGGATGTTTTATCCTGATGATCGGGGCAGCTGGGATACCCGATAGCCGGTCGAATACCGCGATAGGATTCCTTTAGCATATCCTCGGTATTCAGCTTTTCTTCGGGGGCATAACCCCAGATTTCTTTCCTGACCTTTTCATGCAGCCATTCAGCAAAAGCTTCAGCCAGGCGGTCTGCCAAAACCTTGATCATTAAAGAACTGTAATCATCATTCTGTTCTGCAAATTCTTTAGCCTTCTCATCAGCCCCAATCCCCGCGGTGCAGGCAAAAAAACCTATATAATCCTGCATCCCGCAATCGGTTGGATAGATAAAATCGGAGAGGCATAGATTGGGTATGCCATCATCTTTTTGTTCCTGATTCCGGAGAAAGAAAAACCTTTCGATTTCGCTGCCCGGATTCTCGGGATCAAAAACAACAATATCATCCTGAATGCCATTAGCTGGAAATATTCCAACAACTCCATTGGCAATAAGCCATTTATTATCAATGATTTGCTGCAACATCTCCTTGCCATCGGCAATCAGGCTGCGTGCTTCCTCGCCTTTCAGCGGATCATTCAACAATGCAGGATAGCGTCCCCTGATATCCCAGGTATATAGGAAAAAAGACCAATCGATATAAGGGATCAGTTCATCAACCGGAAAATCATAAAAGGATGTAATTCCCAGCTTATTGGGTTTTGCATGCAGCAGGCCAGGCTCATTACCGGTTTTTAATTTCAGTCCGTTCTCCCTGGCCTTTGACAAGGTGATAAACCCGGTCGATTTATCCCGGTTTGAATAATCAATCCGCAGCTTGTCATACGATGCCTTAATTTTTGATTTTCGCTCGGCAGTTCGCTCCTCCGATAGCAGGGCTGCAGTAACACCGACCACCCTTGAGGCATCCCTGACGTGAACAACCGGTCCGGAATAATTAGGATCGATTTTCAGCGCCGTGTGAAGCTCTGATGTGGTTGCACCTCCTATCAGCAGCGGAATCCTAAACCCTTGCCGCTCCATTTCGGCAGCTACATAGGACATTTCCTCCAGCGACGGGGTAATCAGGCCGCTCAAGCCAATTGCAGAAGCATTTTCCCGTTTAGCCGTCTCCAGGATTTTTTCCGATGGAACCATAACGCCGAGGTCAATAACCTCATAATTATTACACTGAAGAATAACCCCCACAATATTTTTACCGATATCATGCACATCTCCTTTCACTGTGGCGAGTACAATCTTTCCTGAATTGGACGCTGCACCGGCCTTTTTCTCCGACTCGATGAAGGGTGTAAGGTAAGCCACGGACTTTTTCATTACCCGTGCGCTTTTAATGACCTGTGGCAGGAACATTTTGCCCGAACCAAAACGATCACCAACCACATTCATTCCATCCATCAGAGGACCCTCAATAACATCCAGGGCAAATTCAAAACCTTTGCGGGCTTCTTCGGTATCTTCATCTATATAATCGGTTATCCCCGCTACCAATGCATGAACCAGACGATCCCTGACGTTATCCTGCCTCCAGGCATCCTTGTCCCCACGTTTTACCGTCTCAGAATCTCCTTTTCGTATCGTTTTCTCGGCAAAGGCAAGCATCCTGTCGGTTGAGTCCTTTCTGCGGTTAAGGACTACATCCTCAGCCAGTTTAAGCAAATCGGGATCAATTTCATCGTAAACCTGAAGAAGTGAAGGATTAACGATGCCCATATCCATTCCAGCCCTGATGGCATGGTAGAGGAAAACAGCGTGGAGAGCCTGCCGAACCTGCTCCTGGCCCCGGAATGCAAAGGAGAGATTGCTCACCCCGCCGGAAATTTTGACACCAGGCAGATTTTGCTTGATCCATCGGGTCGCTTCTATATAGTTAACTCCATACCGGTTGTGCTCCTCCAACCCGGTAGCCAGCGCCAGCACATTCGGGTCAATAATGATATCTTCCGGAGGAAATCCAGCATCCACAGTCAGTAGTTGATAAGAGCGCCGCGCAATCTCCACCTTTCTTTCGTAAGTATCGGCCTGGCCCGCCTCATCAAAAAGCATGACCACAACCGCGGCCCCGAATCGTTTCACAAAACGGGCCTGTTCCAGGAATGAGTCCTCTCCTGCCTTCAGGCTTATGGAGTTGACAATTGGTTTCCCCTGAATATTTTTGAGCCCTTCCTGAATGGCAGAGAACCTCGATGAATCAATCATAAAGGGTACGCGGGCGATATCGGGATCAGTACCTGCCATTCTGAGAAACTTTCCCATGGCAACCTCAGCCTCGATCAGGGGATCGTCCATACAAATATCAATAACGATAGCTCCCCCATCGATTTGTTCACGTGCCACGGCCAGAGCCTCTTCAAATTTCTCTTCCCGGATCAGCCTCGCAAACATCTTGGAACCAGCCACATTGGTCCGTTCTCCAATGTTGATAAAATTAGAATCAGGCCGGATGATCAGCGGTTCAAGACCTGCAAGTATGGTCGGATGCGAAATTTCATTGTGTTCCTGTATGGGCGTCGCTGCGCGCGCCCGTCCTAATTGATTGTTTTGATTGAGTTTTGGCGGTTGCAGTTTACGGGTCAGGGCGGCGATTTCGGCAATATGCTCCGGGGTAGTTCCGCAGCAGCCGCCGATAAGATTTACAAGGCCTTCTTCAATAAAAATCCGGACCCATTCAGCCATCTCTTTTGCGCTCTGGCTGTACCCGCCTAATTCATCGGGCAGTCCGGCGTTCGGATGGGCGCTGACAAATGACATCCGCAAATTGTCATGATCCACCAGCCTCCGCAATTCCCTCAGGTAGGGCAGCAATTCCTTTGCTCCCAGTGCACAATTCAATCCGATAACCAGGGGATGCGCATGGCGGACACTGTAATAGAATGCCGCAAGGGTCTGTCCGGAAAGGGTACGGCCGCTGGCATCTGTAATGGTAACCGAAATCATCACGGGCCATTCTTCCCCACGGGCTTCAAACTCCTCATGTATGCCATAAATTGCCGCCTTGGCATTGAGGGTATCAAAAATCGTTTCGATCAGCAAGCCATCTACCCCGCCATCCAGCAGTGCACCGGCTTGCTCGCGGTAGGCCTGAACCAATTGGTCAAACGTGATATTCCGGTATCCCGGATCTTCCACTCTGGGCGACATGGACGCAGTCCGGTTCGTAGGTCCCATCGCTCCGAGTACAAAGACCTGATCACCGGCTGCCAGCCGCGCAATTTTCGCCGCCTCAAAATTCATCCGGTACACCAGGCTCTCTAAACCGTAATCCGATTGGGAGACTGCATTTGAGTTGAATGTGTTGGTTTCAATAACCCCGGCACCGGCAGCGACATAGTTTTCATGAATCTTTCTGATAGCTTCTGGCCTTGTTATATTCAGGAGATCATGATTTCCCCTCAGCAGCACAGGATGATCCTGCAATTCCGTATTCCGGTAATCCTGCTCCGTCAGCCCTAATTTCTGCACCATCGTTCCCATGGCTCCGTCCAGAACCTGAATACCATGTGACAAAGCCTCAGAGAAGCGATGAAAGGAATTGTTTTTTTTCATTTTATTAAATTTTGCCGGTCCAGGCAAGGAATACGTTTAACTTCCTCACCAGATTCTTTAATTTGTATAGGTTCTCAAGCCGGATCCGACCAATTACAAAGTTATAATCCTGCGCGGTATATTTCTCGGTAATGGTCTCGAAATCAAAATGACTTAGATCGACCAGATCATGATACCGCAGGTATACCTCTACGGTTAGGTCCCTAGTATACACCGGGGGTGTGAAAAAGTTCAGTTTTTTATATTCATACCGATACTGATGCTTTCTTGCCGTAATATCAGAAAGTACCGCTGATCCGGTTGGAAAAGCCCCGGCACCCTTGCCGAACATGAATTGCTTGTCGTAAAACTGGCCTTCGATAATCACGCCATTATACTCATCCTCAACGTTAAAAATGTATTCATCGGAGTTTACCAGCTTAGGCAGCACAAACATACTGAACCTGCGGCCGTTCACTTTATTCACCTGGGCTACCAGCTTTATTTTCTTCCCTTTTTCCCGGGCATAACGGATATCAAACTCCGATATGGTGCTGATTCCGTAATGGAATACCTCTGCCGGATCCACCAGGGAACCAAAACCGTGCAAACCCAGGATGACCAGTTTGTACATACTGTCAAAACCGTCAACATCGAAGACCGGGTTGCTCTCGGCGAAGCCGAGCTCCTGTGCATGCCTGAGCGCCTTGTCATAATCCCAGTTCTGCTGGAAGATCCTTGTAAGGATGAAATTCGACGAGCCGTTCAGAATCCCGGTTATGGATTGAAGAAGGTCATTATCGTAGTATTCCTCGAGGTTTCTTATAACGGGTATACTTCCGCAGGCTGAAGCATCATATAACAGTGCCACCTCTTTTTCCCTTTGTATTCCGATCAGTTCCGAAAGATGGTGCGCAAGCATGTTTTTATTGCCGCTGACCACCGATTTCCCGTTCAGAAGAGCAGTCTTTACAATCTCATATGCTGCATCCGGGTCGTCAATCAATTCAACGATCAGGTTTATTTCCGGATCATTCAGCAAGTCCTGTGGATTAAAGGTAAACTGATCAGGTTTAAGAAGCCTTTGTTTTTCGTGGTGCTTTACACATATCGACTTAATCGTGGCATCGGCAGTCTGAACCTCCTGCAAAACCTTATAAAGGCCTTGCCCGACCACGCCAAACCCGAAGAGCCCTATCACAAGTTTTCCACTTTCCTTAGTTTTCATATCGTTCCTGGTTTATTATCGGTTTAATGATCGCGGTCAGGGCTTCAACTTCGATAAGAAAGCCATCATGACCATAAAAGGAATCAATTTCATGATATTCAGCTCCGTGAATATTCTCAGCAATCAGTTTCTGTTCTTCAGGCGGAAAAAGCAGGTCGCTTGAAATGCCAACTGCAATTGTATGAGCCTTGATTGCGGACAGAGCCTGGCTCACACCTCCCCTCCCGCGGCCCACATTCTGGGAGTCCAGTGATTTTGTCAGAGTATGGTATGAATATGCGTTAAATCGCCGGTCAAGTTTTTCACCCTGATATTGCTGATACGAACACGCCTTAAAGCCATCGAGTTTGTCTTGATCGGGATCGTTCTGCGTTTTTTCGTACGTATTCCGGTTGCGGTAGCTGAGGAGCGCCATTGCCCTGGCAGCCCGGATTCCGGCTGAACCGCCATCCAGGTCTCCCCGGGCAAATGATTCATCAGCGGCGAGTGCCATCCGTTGTGCTTCATCAAAGGCGATTCCCCAGGCAGAGGCCCTGGCATTGGTTGCAACCGGAGCAATATACCGGAACAGGTCGGGTTCCTGAATGGCCCATTCCAGAACCTGCTGACCGCCGAGCGAACCGCCGATTCCGAGGTGTATCTTTTTAATCCCCAGAAACTTTTTCAAAACCTGATGAATCTTGACAATATCCCTGACGGTAATCAGCGGAAAATCCAGCAAATAGGGTTTTCCCGTCATCGGATCTTTGGATAGCGGTCCGGTTGTGCCGTAGCAGGATCCAAGAATATTCGCGCAGATGATAAAATATTTGTCGGTATCCATCAGCAAACCCGGCCCCACCATTCCGGGCCACCAGTCGTATACATCAGAATTTGCCGTTAGGGCATGGCCTACCCAGATCACATTGTCGAGAGTTTCATTCAGCCTTCCGAAAGTATGAAAAGCCACCTGATACCGGTTGATTTCACGGCCGCACTCGAGTTTCAACGGGGTCGTGAATTCAAAAATATGAGGTTCAAGTTGTGTCATACCTTGCTGATTGCCTGTTGAAAATCTGCGATAATATCGTCAATGTGTTCCAGCCCGACCGAAACCCTGAACATATTCGGATGCACCCCGGCTGCAAGCTGGTCAGCTTCAGACAGCTGCTGGTGTGTGGTGGCCGACGGCTGGATTATCAGTGTTCGGGTATCCCCTACATTGGCCAAATGGCTGACTATTTCAAACTTTTCTACCAGGTGGCGGTTGTGTTGTTTATCTCCTTTCAGAATAAAAGAGAGAACCCCGCCGAATCCATTTTTCAGGTATTTACTGGCAAGATCATGGTTAGAGTCGCCTGGCAATCCCGGATAACTTACATTTTCTACCCGTGGATTGGACCGAAGCCATTCGGCCAGTGCCAGCGTATTGCTGCAATGACGGTCGACCCGCAGGGAAAGGGTTTCAAGTCCCTGCAGAAGCAGGAAAGCATCCAGGGCACTGATGGAAGGCCCGAAATCCCTGAGACCGATGGTCCTGGCCCTCACAATGAAAGCCTGGACTCCGAACTGGCTGTACCAGGGGATTCCGTGATATTCCGGTGATGGTTCCGTAAAATGCGGGAATTTCCCATTGTCCCATGGGAAGTTACCTCCGTCAATAATGACACCGGCGATGGTTGTACCATGTCCGCCAATCCATTTGGTTGCCGATTCCACCACGATATTGGCCCCGTAATCAATCGGCCTGCATAGGTATCCACCAGCAGCAAAGGTGTTATCTACAATGAGGGGGATGCCATGTTTTGCACCCAGAGAGGCGAAACCCTCAAAATCAGGAACCGAGAATCCCGGATTACTGATGGTTTCTACATAAATCCCGCGGGTCCGGTCATCGATAAGTTTTTCAAAGTCCGCTGGTTTATCGGATTTAGCAAAACGGACCTCCACTCCCAGATTTTTAAAACTGTGTCTGAATTGGGATACTGTTCCGCCGTAGAGAAAAGGTGACGAAACCAGGTTGTCACCCAGCCTCAGGAGATTATTCAGGGCAAGGAACTGAGCGGCATGACCCGATGAAACTGCAAGGGCACCCACGCCGTTTTCCAGCGCGGCTATCCTTTTCTCGAACACTTCGACAGTTGGATTGCCGATTCGGGTATAAATAAAACCTGGTTCCGAGAGTTCAAACAAGCCGGCAGCATGGTCTGCATCCCGGAAAACATAGGAACTGGTCTGATAAATGGGCACGGCACGACTAAGGGTATCTGAGTCCGGCTTGTGCCCGGCATGGATCTGCAGGGTTTCGAATTTCATGGTGAATGGTTGAAATGGTTGAAATGGTTGAAATGGTTGAAATGGTTGAAATGGTTGAAATGGTTGAAATGGTTGAAATGGTTGAAATGGTATTCGGGTATCGGGTATCGGGTATCGGGTTTAAGGTTTAAGGTATAAGGTTGCGCAAATGCGTACCCTATGCCCCTATGCCCTTGTGCCCGTATGCCCTTTTCTTTGAAGGGGTAAACTGGAACCAGCCTACCCCAATTGCATTAACATATCCATCATCCGGAGGGTGGAGGAAACAGAATATGTTTTTGCGATTGAGTTCATCACTTCGTTTTCAAGGGGCGAAAATATAAATTAGTTTTGATTGCGCAAATTATTATTTTGGTTTCCTGAAACAACCTACGCTCAGATTTGTACTACCACTTTAATTTTTTACTGTTATGATAGCAGGTATTCTGAAGGAGAGCCCCGGAGAGAACCGGGTAATCATGCTGCCTGAAACGGTAGCTGAACTGATCAGGAAAAAGGTTGAAGTTTGGGTCGAGTCCGATGCGGGAGCCGGCGCCTTCACAGCTGATGATCAATATGAAAAGGCCGGCGCAAAGATTCTATCGCGCGAAAAAATCCTGGCAGGTGCAACTATGATCCTGCAGATTTCACCACCGGATGACGTAACCCTTAAAAAACTCAGAACTGACCAGGTCTGGATTGGGGTCCTGAATCCGTTATCAGACAAATCGCTGGTCGGGAAGTTTCTGGAATTGAAGCTGACATCCTTCAGTCTTGATGTTATACCCAGGACATCAAGGGCTCAGGCTATGGACATCCTGTCATCACAGGCTACAGCGGCCGGATATAGGGCAGTTCTCGATGCTGCCATGCACCTGCCGACCTTTTTCCCGATGTTCATGACAGCAGCGGGAACCATTACTCCGGCCAAGGTATTGATCCTAGGGGCCGGAGTTGCGGGATTGCAGGCGATCTCAACGGCACGAAGGCTCGGCGCCAAGGTGGAAGCATTTGACGTCAGGGCCGCAGTTCGTGAGGAGGTTGTAAGCCTCGGGGCAAAATTTGTGGAAGTTGATGGATCCCGGGATGAAGCATCTGCCGGAGGGTACGCGGTTGAGCAGTCCGAAGAGTATAAGAAAAAACAACAACAGGCCGTACATGACCATGCAGTTAAAAGCGATGTGGTTATCTGTACCGCTCAGATACCGGGAAGACCCGCTCCTAAACTTTTATTAACCCCAACCGTGGAAGCAATGAAACCTGGGGCCGTTATAGTCGACCTCGCTGCTTCAAGCGGCGGCAACTGTGATCTGACCGTTAATGCCCAGACAATTGACCACAAGGGAGTCCTGATAATCGGTCAGTCGGCCTATCCCTCCTCCCTGCCTAAAGATGCCAGCAAGATGCTTGGCAAGAACGTTCTGAATTTTCTCAGCCTCCTGATTACGCCTGAAGGCGAGCTGAATCTTAACTTTTCCGACGATCTTGTTACCGGAACATGCGTAACGCATCAGGGAGAAATCTATAACCCGAGAGTAAAAAGTCTATTCTAATAAGGATATAAGCCATGGAAGGAATACTTGAGTTTATTTTTGATCATAAAGAGGCGATATTCATTATTGCACTCTCTATCCTGCTGGGCATTGAGGTAATATCACATGTGCCGGCCATCCTTCATACCCCGCTGATGTCAGGGGCCAATGCCATTCACGGAGTTGTTATCATAGGGGCAATCATTGTTATGGGACATGCCGAAACCACAATATCTCTGATCCTGGGTTTTCTGGCAGTTGTCCTGGGCACCCTGAATGTGGTCGGTGGGTTTGTGGTCACGGACCGCATGCTTGACATGTTTAAGAAAAAGAAAAAATAACGTACAGACGGATAATCATCCGTCTGTACCAAATCGTTGAATCAGATGAAAGAATTAATCCAATATACAATCGGTGATTCCATTCTGGAAATCAGCTATCTGATCGCCTCGGTGCTTTTCATTTTCGGCCTGAAAATGCTCAGTCACCCGGAATCCGCACGCCGTGGCAATACCCTTGCAGCGGTTGGCATGTTCATGGCAATTGTCTGCACTATCCTCTTTCACCGTAAGGATGGAGATCCGATCGGGAATATAGGCCTGATTCTGGCAGCCATCCTGATCGGTACCGTTATCGGATGGACCATCGCCGTTAAAGTTAAGATGACGGCCATGCCACAGCTTGTATCATTTTTCAATGGTATGGGAGGGGCAGCTGCTGCTTTGATTTCCCTGATGGAATTCCCGAGGATGGCACCGGAACTGATTGAAAAACATGGCATGTTTAACGGCCATAGCCTTGCTATTCTCCTGGGCCTCGTGATCGGGAGTGTCTCATTCGCCGGAAGTATGATCGCCTTTGGCAAGCTCGCCGAGAAGATCGGCGATCCCAGACTTAAATTCATGCGGTTTATCAACCTGACCTTTTTGGCCGGCATTCTGGTTTTTGTCGTCATCATAATGTCGCAGGGGCAGGCCAATCCAAAAGACATTGTCTGGATGGCTTACCTGTTGATGGGGTTATCACTGGTATACGGGATTACCTTCGTTATCCCGATCGGGGGGGCCGACATGCCGGTTGTGATTTCCCTGCTGAACTCATTTACCGGTGTTGCCGCAGCAATGGGTGGATTCCTGTATAATAACCAGGTGATGCTGACCGGTGGTATTCTCGTCGGATCAGCCGGGACCATTCTGACCGTCCTCATGTGCAAGGCCATGAACCGTTCGCTGCTTAATGTGATTATCGGAGCCTTCGGGGGCGGTGGTGCCGCATCAGGCAAAGAAGCGGGAGCCTACAAGGAGATCAGCATAAGCGACTCGGCCGTTTTACTAAGCTACAGCCAAAAAGTTGTAATCGTTCCAGGCTACGGACTGGCTGTTGCGCAGGCCCAGCATATCTGCCATGAAATGGAAAAGTTGCTTGAGGAAAAAGGCGTTGATGTCCGTTATGCAATTCATCCGGTTGCCGGACGTATGCCCGGACACATGAATGTATTGTTAGCTGAGGCTGATGTTCCCTACGATAAGCTTTACGAAAGCGATGACATCAACCAGGATATGCCCAACGTTGATGTGGTTGTTGTGATCGGGGCCAACGATGTGGTTAACCCTGCTGCGGTAGATGACCCGTCAAGCCCGATCTACGGAATGCCGGTGTGTCGGGTGTGGGAGGCTAAAAACGTCATTGTGATGAAACGGGGTATGGGCAAAGGATATGCGGCCATTGAGAACTTTCTTTTCTTCAACAACAACACCCGGATGCTCTTTGGGAATGCGAAGGATAGTATTCAGAAACTGATCGGAGAAATCAAGAACCTTTAAGGCACAAGGC
>Ga0209417_1001644_pt1 | contig 39835 bp, 30 predicted proteins | sample RifGroF2_FD_184002 | JGI IMG/M metagenome (GOLD analysis project Ga0209417, IMG submission 184002) | Groundwater microbial communities from Rifle, Colorado, USA - Groundwater F2 (SPAdes) (version 2) | ecosystem: Environmental > Aquatic > Deep subsurface > Groundwater | place: Rifle, Colorado... | reverse complement strand
TGAAGGATATGTTCCAAAAGAGTCCTTATGAGCTTCTAATTGAGTAGCAAGAACGTATAAATGATAATAATTACCCTCGATTTTCTCCGCTTTTTTATAGCTCGAGAATGGTATTATTGCAATGGCCATCAGGGATAAGATAATTAGGCATATCCCTGCAAGTCCGATTAGTATGTATTTTATTTTCAATATTATATTCCAATCTAACGCCTGCCCTCATCCACCGCGCGGAGCGGCGGTTGGATGCAGGGGCATGGTTCTCTTTCTATTTCTTGATGTCTTGTGTTCTTTTGTCTTATCCATATGATCCGTTCATATTTTCTTAGAGAACGTATTAGGCCTACCGAACGGTACTCCGTTCGGTGAGGCCGATAGTTCTACGACCTATTCATAATAGTTTTCAATCTCTTGCCCTACTTGTATTTGAGTCTCGACAATTCTATTATCTCTTAAATATCTATCAACATTTTTTCTGATTTCTTTTGTCATTTCTTGATGCCACCCTTTAGGTTCAAGCCGAATTGGATTTAAGAATGCGCCAATCCGATTATCGGCAAGATATATATCGAGCCGACGCTGGCAATTTTGTGCATCTGGAAGAGGCATCCATCTAACTTCAATATTTATGCTCTCTCCATTGAGAATTATATTAGCTTTGGACAAATCAGATTTAAGCTGTGTCAAAAGTTTTTCTCCCGTAAGCGCTGAAGGCGATATTTTTTTCTTTTCACACCCCGCAATCAAGATGAGGAATATAAACAAAATTATGGGTTTAATTATTTTCATGTAGAACGCCAAGGCCTACCGAACGGTACTCCGGTTCGGTGAGGCCGCATTGGTTATGCCTCTATTTCTTGTCTGTTTATTTATTTTCTTTTGCAATAAGTCCAGAAATGATAAGAGCAATAGATAGGCCAGCAAAAAATGCACAGATCCCTGTATGACTTGTTACTTCGACCTGTTCCTTGTATTTTAGTTCATAACTAGGATTTTTCATAAATGATGTGGTCATAGGCATTAAGAACACAAAATATAATACCGTTAAAAACAGTAAGCCTATTCCCAGTTCTATTAATTTTATTTTTTGCATAACTGTATTTATAAGGAATTCCTGTTTTTAAGAAAAACAGAGTTTCCTCTAGGTTATTATTTGTGAAAAAATGCAAAACATCGCTTGAAATTGCAATATAATGCTAATATATATTAGATAAAGTCATCTTTTACTGGTAGTTATCAGTATTATCAGGAATTCATGATAACTGAAATATTTAGTTATAATATAACCGCTAAAACAGGAAAGGCAAGGTAATATGGACACATACTGCGCGAAACTGATGGAGTTTGAGAAGTTCCTGATAGACAGCAGGATGGTGCAGAAGGACAAGGCCAAATATTACGTCAACTGGGCGGACAAATACCTTCATGGCATTAATTACAGGTCGGAGGCCATAGATCCACGCACAATTGCCGCTTTCATTAATGCCATGAGCAAGGATAACAGGTATCAGGACTGGCAGGTGCGCCAGGCTGAAAACGCTGTCAGGATGTATGTGACAAATTTCCTTAAGATGAATCTCAAGCCGCAGGTTCCAACGGGTACGGTGGAAAAGCCGGCCCCCGTCCGGCTTTCCTGGGAGGAGGCGATATTGAAGTACAAGGAGTGCCTGCGGCTGAGGCATTATGCATACAGCACGGAGAGGACATACCTCGAGTGCATCGGGAAATTCGCTGAATATGTCAGGAAGGAGAACGTGCTGGGGATAACAGACGAGGATGTAAGGAATTATCTGGCTTATCTGGCTGTTAAGATGCATGTTTCGGCCTCGACCCAGAACCAGTCGTTCTGTGCGATCTTATTTCTATACAGGAATGTCCTCTTGAGGGAGATGGGAGACATGAGTGGGAATGTAAGGGCGAAGAAACCGTTGAGGCTGCCTGTGGTGTTCAGTGTTGCGGAAGTCGCAAAGATCATATCTTACCTTGAAGGGACTGCGGCGCTGATGGTCAAGCTGATGTATGGATGCGGGCTGAGGCTGAACGAATGCATGCGCCTCAGGGTGAACAACATCGATCTGGAAAGAGGGCTATTGCATATTCGGGCGGCGAAAGGCGACAAGGACAGGATGGTGCCCATGCCTGTGTCGCTTAGGGAAGATTTGAAGAAGCATCTTGAGAGGTTGAAGGGGCTTTATGAGGAGGACATATCTCATGGCTATGGGGAAGTCCATATGCCGGAGGCGCTTGATCGGAAATATCCGAATGCATCTAAACAGTTTGGATGGCAATGGTTTTTCCCGATGGCGAAGCCATCCGTAGATCCACGTTCAGGCAAGGTGATGAGGCATCACGTCCTTGACAATACGGTTCAGAAAATGGTGAAGGTTGCAATAGAGAAGGCCGAGGTGAACAAACATGGAACGAGTCATTCGTTCAGGCACAGCTATGCGACACATCTTCTTGAAAACGGGACGGATGTCAAAGTGATACAGGAACTACTCGGGCATAAGAGCCTGGAGACAACCATGATCTATACTCATGTTGCCCAGAAGAAGCTGGCGGTGGTGGAAAGTCCGCTGGACAAGTTAAGTGCATGAAGCAAGAATCTTCACCACTAATCCACGCTAATCTGACACTAATGGGAATTAAAGATAGAAATCATTTGCCGTGAGATTTCCATTGGGACAAAGGCAATCTCACGGCAAAATATTATTAGTGCAAGATAAGTGAAGATCCTCCGTCGCCAAGGCTATGGAGGACAGGTTAGTGGTTAATAACTCTGGAATTACAGGCGAGACGCCGTTATACGAATATCGAAGGTGGAGGTCTGTGAGTGTTTTTTCCTGTTTTTGCTCGTAGTTAACGCCCTGGTCGCCTTCGGCGCCGCCAGAGGCGGGTAAACATTCTTGCGTGTTCCCGGATTTGAAAACCACAGCCAATAATGGCTTAACTACAAACGAAGTCTGGAAATTTGAGAGCGTGGTACAGGCTACGAACATATGCAATTAAATTCTTATGAATTCGTTTGTAGCATGTCGCGCCATAGCTTCCCAGCGACGGCGGATTAACGTCGCAAGACGTGTTCTTGATTGAATTGTTTACGTGTATGGTTGGGAATTTATTTGTTTGAATGCTGGAACTTGTCTGGAACTTGGAGGTTTGGAACTTGGAACTTAATTACAGGCGAGACCACAGTCATTCGACGTGGCAAACGCCTGTACCACATTCTTGTTGCCGACAAGATGCCGGCGCTCCATAAATTCATTCGAAGTTGAAAGTTCGAAGTTGGACTGTGTCCGCCATAGCCTTGGCGACGGCGGATGTTCGATGTTCAAGACTTAAATCACGCCTTCTCCTTCAGTCCTTCCTTGATCATCCTGTATACATTGTCCTCTGGAGTCCATCCGGTCTCCTTGGTGATCTTTGAGATGTCGACCAGGGACTTGAGTTCCGCAAGCGGCTTCCTGAGCTCAACGCCCTTGTAATATTTCTTCAGCAGCACGGGTATGCTTTCGTTGATGACAGGGATCGGGCTTGCCGGATAATAGCACCTGTATCCGGAAATATCCGCCTTGAGGACTGCTGAGATAAGACGGGCTGAATCGTTGACTGACAGGGCTGCAAAGCACTCTTCAAGATTTGTCTGCTGGCTCACATATATCTTCCAGCTCATGCGATATCGCCTGTAATATTTGAGATATTCAGGATTGAAGAGGAAGGGGAAACGGAATGCGATACAGGACATGCCTTTTTCCCGGGCATAAAAACTCAGCAGTTCCTCGCATAGCTGCTTGCTCAATCCATATACGTTGCCCGGATTCGCCGGAGCTTCCCCGTCGAGAGGCAGATATTTCAATGATGACTTGGGAACCGTCCCGTCATCGGCCATTCTCCGGTCCTGTGTCATGGCCTGCACGGAACTGGCGGAGAGGAATTTGTTTATGCCGGATTCCCAGGCGGCGTGGAGAAGGTTCATGGTAATCGACAGGTTGTCGTTCAGAAGATCCTGTTTTATAGGAAGCCCGTCGTTGGGGTGGGCCGCCAGATGGACGATGGCATCGGCGCCTTCCATAAGCCCGTAGCAGACGATCCGGTCAGTCAGATCCGCGACCTGCAGCTTGACCGGCAGATCCTTCCGCATGTGCTGGTCGGTGGCGACTATCTCGAACCCTTCCTCATACAGTTTCCTGCAGACGGTCGAGCCAAGGTTTCCCGCGGCTCCGGTGAGCAATATTTTCATATGGTTTATGCATGTCCTTTCATAAGATTTCCATAAATTTCACGATAAGATATGGTCCAAGGTGGCAAATACAAGGGAGCAACAAGGTCTGGATAGAATGAAGATAAGTTAAGGTTATAATCATAAAGACAGCCTAATGCTGAGTTGCATTCAAAAAGTAAGGCGGTCATTCCTGGCCGCCATCTTGTCGGGCTGGAAAGCCCGACCTACTTAACGCGCAAATCCGCCTTGGCTGCGGGGGACAGGTCGAAGATCCAACTTCGAATGAGAACATAGACATTAGGTTCCCCCGTCCACCCAATAGAAAACACTTGATTCTTCGCTGTCTCCGGATTATCTTTCCGGAATTATAAAATGTAAAAACATAAAGGGAGATATAGAATGAAAGCATTCATGAATCTGGGCGTTTGGCAGAAGACAATGGGTTTTATTTTCGGCTTGACGGGCACCGCTGTGCTGCTTGGTGCCGCACCAATGGCAAATGCCGCCGAATTGAAGGATGGATTGTACGCCGAGTTTGACACCACCAAGGGCAAGATCATCGTCCAGCTCGAGTTTGAGAAAACTCCGTTGACGGTCGCCAACTTCGTCGGTCTCGCCGAGGGCACCAAGAACTATTCGAAGGATAAGTCCGCGCCCAAGGTCCAGAAGGATCCTTTCTACGACGGTCTCGTGTTCCACCGCGTGATCAAGGACTTCATGATCCAGGGCGGCGATCCGACGGGCACCGGCCGCGGCGGACCGGGATATCAGTTCAAGGACGAGTTCAGTGACGACCTTAAGCACGACAAGCCCGGAATCCTCTCAATGGCCAATGCCGGTCCGGGCACGAACGGCAGCCAGTTCTTCATCACCCATGTTCCTACTCCGCATCTCGACGGCAAGCATACCATCTTCGGACACGTCATCGAAGGGCAGTCCGTAGTCGACGCCATTGCACAGGGCGACAAGATCAACAAGCTGACGATCGTCCGTGTCGGTGAAAAGGCGAAGGCATTCAAGGGCGGCCAGGCGGACTTCGAGAAGCTTTCGAAATAGCATAGCCTGTAATTTTCCTTCGAGATGTATATAGGAAAATGAAACGTCCTGCAGGGATGGAATATATTCCAGCCTCTTCATTTTTCTACATTGTTTGTAGTTACTAATAGTTCCACAATTGAATTGACGAAAAGGTAGGGCGCTCTCTCGGCGCTCTCTCCGAGAGCGCCGCGGACGGCTCGGAGAGCCGTCCCTACCTGCCAATTTTCAATTGGCATAATGTCAATACTATTTCGAGACTATTAGTAAGCCATTGTTGGCTGTGTCTTTTTTAAGACATTAAGACAAGAACACGCAAAAATGCGTTAACTACAAACGAAGGCTAGAGGAACTACACCATGGGAATAATCATTGCCGGCGGGAGTCAGGCCAAGGAGCCTGACGTAAAGATAATCCAAGAATGGTACAGGCTTCCGGCTTCGCCCAAATGCTATGCCGGACGCAGAAAGCCAGTACCTACTTCAGCATCTACTTCTGGCTGCTCAGTTCGTGCCAGCGGGAATATAGCTTCTCGACTTCCCTGCGGCGATGTTCGAGCTCCGCTATCAGCTCCTTCACCTTCGGGCCGTTCTTGATGTAGAAGTCCGGATCGTTGAACTGGGTTTCCATTTCGGCGACAGCCGCCTCCGCCTTGTTTATTTTCTCCTCCATGCCATCCAGCTCCTTCTGGTCTTTCCAGGTGAGCTTCTTCGGTTTGTCATCAGAGGAAGATGTCTTTGCGGACTTCGCAACCTTGGACGCGACCGGCTCCGGTTTGCTTGCAACAGGCTGGCGTTCAGCTTTTTTCTGCAGATAATAATCGTAGTCGCCTTCCTGATAGTAGACTTTTCCATCACCTTCGAAAGCGAGGATTCCCGTGCAGACGCGGTTCAGGAAATAACGGTCATGGCTGACAACCATCGCGCATCCCGCAAATCGGATGAGTCCCTCCTCGAGCACGCGGAGCGTCGGAAGATCCAGATCGTTTGTCGGTTCGTCGAGGATCAGGAAGTTTCCGCCATCCTTCAGGATTTTCGCCAGCATCAGACGGCTGCGCTCGCCGCCGGAAAGACAGCGCACCTGCGTCAATATCCGCTCTTCGGCGAAAAGATATCGCCTGAGATATGTCCAGGTCGAGACGCGTCCGCCTTCCTCGCCACCGAACTGGATGAAATCCTTGCCGTCGTTTATCTCATTGAAGACGGTGTTGTCGTCGTTGAGATGGACGCGGTGCTGGTCCACATAATTGAAGACGGTCTGGTTGCCGATGACAAGTTCCCCTGAATCCGGCTCCAGTTCGCCAATCATCACCTTGATGAGGGAAGTCTTGCCGACGCCGTTCGGGCCGACGACTCCGATGCAGGTGGCTGCGGAGAAACTGAACGAGAAATCCTTGAAAAGCGTCTTGCCACCGAGTGACAGTCCCAGTTCCCTGAAGTCCACAACTCTGGCGCTGAGCTTCGGAGGAACCGGCAGGATGAGTTCGACGTCGAGTTCGCGGTTAGGACCCGATTCGGACTCGGCGGAATAATAGCGGTCTAGACGCGACTTTGATTTTGTGGTGCGCGCCTTCGGGCCGCGGCGGACCCAGTCCAGCTCACGGCGCAGGAACGACTGGCGCTTATGTTCCTTGGCTTCATCCTGCTCCTCGCGATCCGATTTTGCGGTGAGGTAGGCGGTGTAGTTGCCGGGATGCGAATATATGACGCCGTCAGTCAGTTCGAGTATGCGGTCGGCAATCCGGTCGAGGAAATAACGGTCATGGGTTACCATGATGCAGGTGCCGGGATAACGTGAGAGGAACTGTTCGAGCCATTCGATCGCTTCGGTGTCAAGATGGTTTGTCGGCTCGTCCAGCAGGAGCAGATCCGACAGCGAGACAAGCGTACGGCAGAGCGCGACGCGGCGGCGCTCGCCCCCGGAAAGGTTTGCGGACGATCGGTCTGGTGGTGGCAAATGCAGGCGTGTCATCGCCTCGTCGACGCGCCTGTCAAGGGTCCATCCTCCATGTTGGGCGATTGTGTGTTCCAATGCCATCGCCTCATGATTGTCGTGTGACATCTGCTCGTAGCGGCTGATCATTTTCAGGACGTATGAAGCGCCGTCGAGGACGTTCTCACGGACAGTCTTTTCAGGATCGAGCGGAAGGTCCTGCGGGAGGAACGCGACCTGCGTTTCGCGCTTGAAAGCCAGTATCCCGTCGTCCGGCTTCAATGTGCCGGCGAGGATGCTGAGCAGAGTGGACTTGCCTGCGCCGTTGCGCCCGACAAGCCCGACGCGCTCGCCTTCGAAAACTGTCAGTTCAGCCTTTTTGAGGATGATCTGGCGTCCGATCTGGACATCGAGTCCCGAGGCGTTCACTATGACTGTCTGGTTGTTCATTGAAAATCCATTCATCCAAGGTATTCAAAACGCGAGCCATATTATATTCCCGTTTCCGGAAATTCACAGCGACGCATCGGAGAACTCTGCGTTATGGATTTAATCTTAGTTGGGTCAAATTCCCCGACCCTTGGGTCGGCTTTTAATTTCTTTTGTTATAAAGAATCTCCGGCCCGCCGCGAGATGAGGGAGGGCGTCCGTAATACCCCGTTGCTCTTGTCACGGCGTAGTCTTGCGAAACCGGATGCGGCGGGGATAGGATGGCCGTCAGGAGATTCTTTATTCCATGAGGGTTTTACCCCATAGGCTTCACATTGCCATTTCCCCTTTATACACTTATATTTCTCATGCAGGGAAGTTCTAAACCGAAAGGGAACACTATGATTGAACTGAAAAAGATCCGGGCGCTCAACTCTGTCGCAAACCAGATGGTGTCGAAAGGCAGGGGTTTGCTGGCTGCGGACGAAAGCGTGAACACGGTGGGGAAGAGGTTTGCGTCCATAAATCTGGAGAACACTGAAGGGAACCGCAGGGCCTTCAGGAACATGCTTCTGGCCGCGCCGGGTGAAGGACGGTACATATCGGGAGTGATATTGTTCGATGAAACCATAAGGCAGAACGCCCTGGACGGACGGAGCTTCCTCAAGGTGATCCAGGATGAGGGGATCCTGCCGGGGATCAAAGTTGACCAGGGCCTTGCCGACTACGGCGGATCATCCGGTGAGAAATTTACAAAAGGATTGGACGGGCTTGACGGGCGACTTAAGGAATACGTGTCCAGGGGTGCGAAGTTCGCAAAGTGGCGTTCAGTGATCGCAATTGGTCCAAGCCTTCCAAGCGCCGGCAACATCAGTCAGAACGCAAAGGATCTGGCGCAGTACGCACTGGCCTGCCAGGAAAACGGGCTGGTGCCGGTCGTCGAGCCGGAGGTGCTGATGGACGGGGAGCATGATCAGCATCGGTGCAGGGATGCGAGCGGGATGATCCTGGGCACCATGTTTGAAGAACTGAAAAACATGGGCGTCGCCATTGAAGGGATTATCCTAAAGGCGAACATGGTTGTGCCGGGAAAGAAATCCGGGCAGACCGCCACACCGGAGCAGGTAGCCAAGGAGACGTTGGCGCTGCTGGATGAAGTGCTGCCGGTGAACCTGCCTGGAGTAGTCTTTCTCTCAGGAGGCCAGACTGAACTGGATGCAACCGCCAACTTGAACGCCATAAACCAGAAAGGCCCGCAGTCCTGGCCGCTGACTTTTTCCTTCGCAAGAGCCTTGCAGGACGGAGCAACACGAACCTGGGCAGGAAAGCCTGAAAACCTGGAAGCCGCGCAGAAGGTACTGCTTCACCGCGCCAAAATGAACAGCCTGGCATCCCAGGGGAAATATTCATCGGAATTGGAAATGGACATTGCAGCCTCCGGCAGCGCTTCCAGAGGGCAGGACTGATTCAAAACCAACCATCCATCTTGCCGCGCCATAGCTTTTTAGCGACCGTGTGCACCATAGCCTCTTGGCGACGGTGCAAGGCGGGTCATCCAGCAATCCATCCATCCGTCATCCTGAGGGATGACCCTGAGTTGTTTTCATGTTTGCCCCGGTTTTGTTTTGCAAGTATATGATGAAAGATATATATTTTCGACTTAATTTCAAAAAAAATATTTTCCAAAGGAGACTCTCCAATGATCAGAATCTTGACCTGCGCAGTCCTGATCCTTTTTATCTGCGGATGCGGGATATTCAGGAAGGAGCCATATATAAAGTCCTCGTATTTTGACATCGGGTCTCCTGCCGTGCAGGATGTCGGCGGCAGGCGGGTGCTGGTCGCCGATGTCGATGCGAGCAGGCCTTATCTGGAGAAGATGGTCTTCAGGATGTCAGAGAACCGCATAGAGCTTGATGAATACAACCGCTGGAGCTGCTCTCCCGCCGACATGCTGAAGAAATATCTTTCACTCGCCTATGAAACCGGTGCTTCAAATGAAAAGGCTGTTGTCTGCCTCCTGAAGGCGGAGATATTCCAGATCGAGGCGGATATGGTCAAATCATCTGTGAAACTCATAATACAGGTTTCCTTCGAGGAACGTTCGTCGGGGAAACCGCTTTTCAGCAAGACCTACATGCAGGAAGTGCCGGTGGAGAAAATAACAGGTGAAAGTTTCGCCAGGGGCGCCGCCACCGCCGCCGCAAAGATCCTTGAGGAGATTACGGCAGATATCCAGAAGAGCCCGTGATAAACTATAGGTAACCCAAGTTCTGCTGCCTGAGAGAATGGAATAGTTTTCAATAAGAACATGCCTTACGGCATTGACTACAAACAAATACATGAAAAATTGGAATTTGCCGTAAATATTTACATCTAATAAATCATAAAAAGAATGATTTTGCATTTTATTTTTAGTACGGATTAAGTAAACGACATAGTTTACTGAATACGTACAATTTGTCTTAAAAATACGGATCAATAAATGCCTTCGCTGAATCAAAATGGAAAAATGCTTGAGATAAAGGATCTGCCTGGGCAGGGGATGTCATTCCAGGAGATGGAGTCCTCATACGAGCAGGTCAAGGTGCTTTTTAAGAATGATATAAATCTCCTTTCAGTAGATCTCAGCAAGATCGTGTCTTCGAACTTCTCGGTGATCACCTTCATCATAGGCTGCGGAGAGCTCTGCTCCAGGAATGACGTGAAGATTGAATTCAAGGGGATTTCCGATGAGGTTCTGGCTGCGAATCTCGCAAAGCTCGGGTTTGACAAGGAAGGAAGATACCATCCCAAGGAGTTCCGCAGGGAAAAACCACAGTCCGTCTTCCTCTCGTCAGGAGACGCATGCTATAAGATTTATGGTGACGCAAGGAAGTGCCTTGGTTTCATCGGAGAGATCTGCAAATCATTCTATCTGTTCACCCATCCCCGGAAGCTTGATCTCCGGGAGGTCGTATATTACATGGACAAGAGCGGTGCGGACGCGATCCCGATCGTAATGCTGATATGCTTCCTCATAGGAGTCATCCTCGGATTCCAGGGAATCACGCAGATGGAAAGGTTCGGCCTGCAGATCTACATAGCGGATCTTGTCGGTCTCGCGCTTGTAAGGGAGCTTGGTCCGCTGATGGTCGCGATGATCTGCATCGGGCGTGCCGGTTCGGCATATGCCGCGGAGCTTGGGACAATGAACGTGGCCGAGGAAATTGACGCGATGGATACGATGGGGCTCAAGCCCGCCCGTTTCCTTGTCATTCCAAAACTCATCGCCCTTGCAGTGGTCATGCCGATGCTGGTCCTGATCGGGGATTTCAGCGGGATCATGGGAGGACTTATCATCAGCATCGGGATGACGGACATGACCGTGATCGAATACGTGAACAGGACCATAGAGTCCATGATTCCTGCGAATATCGCAGAATCACTTGTGAAAGGACTGGTGTTCGCCTGCATAATCGCCTGCGTCGGCTGTTTCCGCGGCTTCGAGTCGGACAAGGATGCGAAAGGCGTGGGAAAGGCGGCGACATCTTCTGTCGTCACTGGAATTTTCCTGGTTGTCGTGGCGGATTTTTTCGTCACATTCATATTCCCCCAGATAGTACTGATTTTCGGGATAAAATATTAATAGAAGCCGGATGAATGGATGGCAAGAATCGAAGAAAGATTGATTGTTCTGGATTGAAATAGCTTTTTGATGAGCTGATTTCAATAATATAATAAAACTGTTGTCGCGGAAATATGCCAGTTGGAGTCCAAACTTTAGTTTGTTTTCCCGACGCCCGTTGGGGCCGGGATCTTCGACAACAGGTTACGCAAGCTTCCGCCTTCGCTGAGATGCTACGGCGCGACAGGCCAAGGTCAGGCGGAGACGCCTGACATAAAAGACATGACGACAAGAAATGAATTCTTAAGAAGGTTGACCGGGTATGGATTCAAGAGAACAAGGCAAGGCGATGATAGAGGTCAGGAGCCTGGACATAGGCTATGGCGATCTTGTCGTGCTGGAGGATCTGACCTTCGATGTGTACAAGGGCGAGATCTTCGTGATACTCGGAGGGTCGGGATGCGGAAAAAGCACCTTGCTCAAACATATGATAGGACTTTATGAGCCGCTGTCCGGGGACATACTCATCAAAGGCAGGAGCATGGTGAATGCCGACGATGATGAAAAGGAGGATCTGACCAGGCTTTTCGGGGTGCTATACCAGTCCGGAGCGCTTTTCAGCTCCTTGACGCTCGAGGAGAATGTCGCGCTCCCGCTGAGGGAGTTCACGGAGCTGTCCGAAGACATGATCTCCTCTGTTGCAAAGCACAAGCTCAGCCTGGTCGGGCTCGAAGGCTTCGAACAGTTCATGCCTTCCGAGCTGAGCGGCGGAATGAAGAAGAGGGCGGGCCTCGCCAGGGCGATGGCCCTTGATCCGGAAATCCTCTTTTTCGATGAACCGTCCGCGGGCCTTGATCCGATCTCATCCGCGGATCTCGACAATCTGATACTGGAACTGAGGAACACGCTCGGATGCACGATGGTGATCGTGACACACGAGCTGGACAGCATATATTCCGTGGCTGACAGGGGCATCATCCTTGACAAGGAGAAGAAGGGGATCATCGAGGAGGGGGATCCGAGGAAGCTGCGTGAAAACAGCAGCAACGGATGGGTAAGGCAATTTTTAAACCGTTCAAACATGAGGGGATGAAATATGAGCAATATTGGAAATAAATACAAGGTGGGGGTTCTTGCCGTGGTGGCGTTCGCTCTCCTTGTAATCGGGCTGGTGGCGCTGGGATCATTCAAGTATTTCAAGAAGACATATGCATTCATGACCATTGTATCGGCTTCGGTCCAGGGGCTTGAGAAAGGTGCGAAGGTCAAGATCAAAGGCGTGACGGTCGGCAGCGTCGATAAGATCCAGCTTGGGCCTGAGATGAAGGAGATACTGATCTACATGAACTTTGATCCGGACGCCTTCTGCAAGGCGACAAAGAAGAAGAATGAGCTGAAGCTCATGTCGGAAAAACAGGCGATGGAGAGTTTCAGCGACAGTATCGATGATCATGTGAGCAAGGGCCTGAGGTGCCAGCTCCAGTACGGTGATATAACCGGGACATTGTTTGTTGATATCACGATCCTCGATCCCAAGGAGAATCCGATAGGTGATTACGATCTTCCGGATGATCATCCCCCGTATATCCCGTCAATTCCGACGGTCAGCATAGAAAGCATCATAACCGAGGTGCACAAGGCCACCCAGAACGTAGCGAAGATGGATCTTCAGAAGATCTCCGACCAGCTCAACCAGTTCCTTGAGAAGGCGAACAAGATCATCGACGAGAAGCAGATCAAGGAAATTGTAGGTCAGATTGATTCGATCAGCACCAGCCTGAAGGATCTTTCCGCCAGGGTGAATGATGCAATGAGCAAGCAGCGCATCGATGATCTGGTGCAGAACCTGCAGAAATCGTTCGACAATTTCAACAAGACCCTTGATACGATCAGCAAACTCGCCGACGAGACCAGCAAGGAGATCAAGGATGCGAAGATTTCCGAGCTCTCTGGAAAAGCGAAGACATTGGTCGATAATTCAGATCAGACGGTGAGGAACATCGACGCCCTCCGCGCCGAGTTCAAGAAGAACATGCTTGACTTCAATGAAACCCTGCAGTCCGCGAAACAGCTTCTTGACTATCTCGAGCGCAATCCCAGCGCCCTCATCACCGGCAAGCAGGAAAGGCCGGTCGTCGATCCGGAATGAGGAAGCCAGGTTTTCCAGCTGGTTTTACTTCAGATACCCTATGATGAAGATGCGTTCTGCTTGATTTATGCTCCCAGGCTGGCTACATTTCCACAAACAAAAGATCAAAACTCCTATCAGTAAGAATAATTTTGCAGATACAAAATCACCACTCTGACTGCAACCGGCCATTGGCGGACGCGTCGATCATCGCCTGTCCCCACTGCGATCTGCTGCAGCGTATTCCTGAGGTTGAGCCGGGCGCGGCCGTGCGCTGTCCGCGCTGCGACAAGGAACTGTGGCGCCACCGCAGGGATTCGTTCAACCGCACCTTTGCGCTGACGGTTGCGGCGATAATACTGTACATCGTTGCGAACACCGTCCCCATGCTCGGGCTCAACGCCGTCGGACGCGAGGCCTTTACCACGGTAACCGGCGGCGCGGAGAAGCTCTGGATCAACGGACATCAGATTGTTGCAGTACTTGTCCTATTCACCGCAGTGATCTCCCCGGCCCTTCAGATCGGCTTCCTGTTTCTGATCCTGATTGGCTGTGCCCGCAGACGTCCGCCTGCCTGGGTCGGCCTGCTGCTGAGGCACATCAACTTCACCAGGACATGGAGCATGATAGAGGTCATGCTTCTCGGAGTACTGGTGTCGTTGACGAAGATTGCGGAATACGCAACGGTCATTCCGGGATTTGCCCTGTTCTGCCTGTTCGCGCTGGTTTTCCTGCTCGCCGCGATGCAGTCGTGCTTTGATCCGCATGAGGTATGGAGCAGGGTCGAATGGGCGGAGGAGGAAGCGAGGAATATCCAATGACCAACAAGGAATGTCCAATGACGAAGTATAGGAAGAAATCAACAGGAGTTGAATTCGTTGGATATTGGAAATTCCTTGTTGGTCATTGGATATTCATAATTATCCTCTATGGTGGTACATGAGCACATCCACCCCTACCGCAATGAAGGAAGGGCTGCAGTGCTGCGAAGCATGCGGCCTGCTTTCACATCCGGCATCCGGCGCGGAAGAAGGGCGCTGTCCGCGCTGCGACGAGGAACTTGTCTTCCGCAAGAAGGACAGCCTCCAGCGCACCATAGCCTATCTGGTTGCGGCGTCGATCTGCTATATTCCCGCCAACTTCCTGCCGGTGATGACGACCATCACCAGCGCCGGCAGGGAATCAGACACCATCATGCAGGGCGTTGTCCTGCTGTGGTCGCCGACGGGATGGCCGCTTTCGCTCATCGTTTTGTTCGCCAGCATCATGATTCCGAGCGCGAAGATCGCGGGTCTCCTCTACCTGGTCATTTCAGTGAAGCGCGGCTCGATCAGGAACAACATCCAGAAAAACAGGCTATACCGGATGATCGATATCATTGGACGATGGTCCATGGTGGATGTGTTCGTGGACACCTTCACGGTGGCGTTGATCCAGCTGCAGCCGCTCATGTCCGTGGAGCCGGGACCGGGACTGCTTTTCTTTGCGGCTGTAGTGGTGTTTACAATGATGGCGGTCGATTCTTTCGATCCGCGGCTCATATGGGATTCTGCAAGTTCAACAGAAACTGAAAAAGAGGTTCAACATGCCTGACAAGGACAAATCATTTCCAAAAGTTCCCAGTTCCAAGGTAGTCGTCAAGAAGCGTATGCGGATACCCCTGGTCTGGATCATTCCCTTCGTGGCCGCCATCGCAGGTGTCTGGGTTGCCGTGACGCACATCTTGAGCAAGGGGCCGGAGATCACAATTGTGTTCCTCTCCGCCGACGGCCTCGAAGCCAACAAGACCAAGATCAACTACAATGGGCTGAACATGGGAGTTCTCAAGACTATCAGTCTCTCAGAAGATCGTAAGAGCATAATCGCCACCGCGCAGATGAGCCCCGACGCGGCTGAGATTCTCGTCAAGGATACCAAGTTCTGGATCGTGCGTCCGCGCATCTCCGGCCTGAACGTCTCGGGACTCAGCACGTTGATTTCTGGAAACTACATCGGCATGCAGCTTGGCCGGTCCGAGGAAAAGGAGTTCAGTTTCGTCGCGCTTGAAACACCGCCATTGACTGGCGATGTTCCCGGACGCGTTTTCACGCTGAAGACTCCGGCTCTGGGTTCGCTGGATGTCGGTGTGCCGGTATTTTTCCGGCAATTGCAGGCCGGACAGGTTTTATCATATGAACTGGACAAGGGAGGCGAGTTCCTGAACGTGAAGATATTCGTGCAGTCCCCCTATGATGGATACGTCAATGCGGACACCAGGTTCTGGCAGGCCAGCGGGATTGATGTTTCACTCACCGCAAGCGGCATCCATGTAAAAACCGAATCAATGATGTCCATACTGGCCGGGGGCGTGGCGTTCGAAACGCCCGACAACGATCCGATACTGCCGCCCTCCGCAGCCGAAACCACGTTCGAACTGTTCGGCGACCGCACCGAAGCCTTCAAACCGCCCGTCTGCGAACCCTACGACTATCTGCTTGTCTTCAAGCAGTCAGTCCGCGGCTTGAACGTGGGTGCGCCGGTGCAGTTCTACGGCATAACCATCGGCGAAGTCACCAGTATCAGCACTGAATTGGATGTGAAGACGCTTGAAGGCTCAGTGCATGTTACCATATGCCTGGATCCGAAGCGATACGGAGTCAAGTTCATGGACGTGGCGGAAGGCAAGGATGCCAAGGACTTCCACAGGAAAATTATTGAAACCCTGGTTTCCCGCGGCATGCGGGCGGAGCTGGATATGGCAAACCTGCTTACCGGATCGTTGCTGGTGTCCCTTGGTTTCTATCCTGATGCACCGGCGGTGGTATTGGACTGGTCGCAGGATCCCCTGCAGCTGCCTACCGTGCTTGACAAGCTTGCTTCGCTTGAAGACAGCGTTGAAATCCTGGTCAAGAATATGAACCAGACGGTTGTGGGTGCGCGCAGTACGATAAGCAATGCCGACAAGCTGCTTGACAGCGCCAACCAGCTCATAGAACCGAACTCGGTAATGAGCTCCGAACTGAACAACATGCTCAAGCAGGGCAGTGGTGCGGCACGGGCGCTGCGCGTGCTTGCCGATTATCTCGAACGTCATCCCGAAGCACTTATACGTGGTAAAACAGGAGAATAAAGATAATGAAAAAACACATTAGTCGAAACAATTCTAAAACTGGTAAATTCAAGGTAGGGATGGCTCGAGTTTATCCCGATCCTGAAATGCATCGGGAAGCCGTCCGTTCTGAAGCGGCGCTTTCGGAGAAAACGCCCTACCTTCGGCAATTATACAATTGCCTCAACTGTCTCGTCGCAGTCGCGTTCGTCGCCGTGTTCATGGCCGGTTGCGCCTCAGCCTCGTCGAAGTTCTACACCCTCAGCTCCACGGCGAAAGGAGACGGCAAGTCCGTAGCGGACTGCTCCGTAGCCGTCGGCCCGGTTTCCATTCCGGCGGAGGTCGACCGTCCGCAGTTCACCGTTCTTATCGCGCCGAACCGTGTGGGCATTGATGAATTCAACCGCTGGGCGGAGCCGCTGGACAGCAATATCGCGCGTGTCGTTGCCGGCGATCTTGCAATACTGCTTGGAACTACTCAAGTGGTCGCGGTGCCGCTGGCGAATTTTGATCCAAATTATCGCGTGACGATCGACATCCAGAAGTTCGAGTCAGCGCCAGGCAAATCGGTTCAGATTGAAGCAGTATGGGTGATCCGCAAGGGGGCTGCTGGACTGCCTGTTTCAGGTCGCACGTCCGTGACAGAGCAAGTGACTGAAGAAGGCTTCGACGTACTTGCCGCCGCACACAGCCGCGCATTGGCGAAGGTGAGCAGCGATATCGCCGCCGCAATCCGGGCGGAAGCCGATAGGAAGCCGTAGATACTCTCGTGCGGAAGTCCTTCCGCACGAGAGTATCTGTCAAAGATTACGTCTCACGAGGATTGCGCCTGTATTGAAAGTCAGATCTCAAGTGCTTAGCTGGCAATGTGTTATAATGCGCGCTGAACATGTTGTGCCATATTGAAAAGCGTCGGCTATGCGTTTGTTTGTCGGCGATCTGTGATAAACAACCGGGCAGACATTCCCGGACAGGCCAAAGCTTCCGACGTTAAAGAGGGCTGTTGCGAATCTCGCAGGGGAACCAGACTATTAAGATTTCGAAATTTCAAACATTTAAATTTCCTGTTGATGAAGGTAAAATAAACAGATTTGGGCGAGGCGACAGTCTTGACTTTATCCGCTTACAAGATTAATTTTTATTTTTGCAGGGCTTTGTATTCTTTTTCAGTTGCTGGTATCCTTTCCCATGAATACCTCCGGGAGAAGGTTTTTGATAACTTTAAAGGCAATGTTGAAAACATGAGCAAATGCATCATTGAAAAAAAAGTGCTTCCCGCGGACATCGAGGAAATGAGCAACCTTTCCGACCTTGCCTTGAAGAAGCTCGATATCCCGGAGACGGCGCGGCAGGAACTCATGATGGCGCTGGACGAGGCCATAACCAATATCGTACTCCATGGATACTCCGGGAAAAAGGGAAACGTAAAAATCATAATTGACAGGGTAAATGACTGTGTGACCGTGGAACTGATAGACAGCGGAGTGAAATTTGATCCTACAAGGTATCCAGAACTCGACGTTAATGTCCCAATTGAGGAAAGAAAGGCCGGAGGGATGGGCGTCGAGCTCGTGAGGAAGTTCACTGATGAGACCAGATACTACCACAGGGACGGAGCCAATCATTTTATTCTGATAAAAAAGACAGGAGGGGAAAATGCCTGAGAGAATTCAGATAATCGAGGAGAACAGGAACGGCATCTATATAATGAGGATTGGGAATGCGGTCCTGCTTGATCCCAAGATGGCGGATGAGATGACCAGTATCCTCACACAGTCTTTTGATTCAGGAGCCCTGAAAGTCATCGTTAACATCTCCAATGTGACAAGGATGTCCAGCCTCTTCTTCCGTTCCTTCATCATTGCCGGCAAGAAGGCGAAGGAGAAAAAGGCGGTCATGGCATTCTGCAATGTCTCTCCGACGATAAGGGCCGGTTTCGACATGATGGGGCTCGGGTCTTATTTCAAGATCTATCCGGAAGAGTCGCACGCACTTGAAAATATCTAGAGCTTTCCTATAGGAGTCCTAATATGCCGAGTGGAATCGAATGGACTGAAAATCTCTGCACCGGCATAGCTGTCATTGACCGGCAGCACAAGACCTTCTTCAAGCTCACCAACGATCTTCTTGAAGGTTCTGAAAACGACAAGAAGCTTATTCTGAAGGCGTTCGATTTCCTGAAAAACTATATCCTCGAGCATTTCGGGCTTGAAGAGAAACTTATGGGAAAATATAGCTATGCAGACATGAAGCAGCATAAGGCTTTCCATGACAATTTCATTGCTGAACTGGACAAGCTTGAACCCCGGCTCCAGGAGGAATCCCTCGAACCTGTCTTCCTGAGGCTGAATTATCTGGTTGTCAACTGGTTCGTCAATCACATAAGGACCAAGGACAGGAAGCTGGCTTCATTCCTTGAAGCGGAGGCGTTGAAGGACAAGTCGGTCGATGCAGTTCTCAGGAGGTTGCACGAAAATTCAAATTAAATGGCACGCCTGCACTCATGGCCGAATTCATTTCCCTGAAGCGGCATATGCTGTCATTTGTCCTTGTAGCCAAGTATCAGTTTTGCAATATTATATACAGCTTCCGGGTTGTTTTCCTTCTGCAGTGCCGATACGTGGCGGCTGTATGTCTCCGGCTGCATGATATTACGCACGGCAGGCACTATCATCTTAAAGTCCGTCACCACAACACCGAGCTGCATTTTAATTACATGGTCGACATTTCCTTTTTCCTGTCCAGGCAAGAAGCTTGTAAGGATTATCGGCAGGCTTTTCGAGACGGCTTCCCTGATTGTTCCTGGCCCCGCCTTGGTAATGATAAGATCAGAAGCGCCCATGATGTCTGATATCTTGTCGGTAAACCCATAAACTTTCATAGGGAAGCTGAATCTGGAGATGTTATCCTCAAGTCTCTTTTTGAGAGACTTGTTTCTTCCGGTCACCACTATGAGCTGTATGTCCAGGTCGCCTTTGTTTAGCGCGGCAATGTATTCATAGATATTACCCCCTCCTTCACCCCCGCCCATGAACAGTAAGGTGAACCTGTCAGTGGCAATTCCCATGGGTCGGCGCAACTCTTTCTTGGAAGCTGAATCCTTGAAGAATTTAGGTTCTATGGGAAATCCCAGCACCTCGATATTGTCAACGGAATATCCATACTTTCCGCAAAGTGCCTTCGCATCTTCAGTGGCGAGAACGATCTTGTCTACCAGGGGGGATATCCAGACACGGTGAAATGTCACGGGATCGGTCACGACGGTTATGATCGGGACGTTGTGATTGATCTTCCTCATTGCCATCACGGCGATATGGTTCGTCATGGGATGCACCGACACAATTATGTCCGGTTTCTTTTCCCTTATGAGCGCCTGAAGTTTTTTCCCTACAAAGGGGGCGGAGACTTTGGCCATGATTGCGATGGACAAGTTGCTGTTGGTAGCATGATACAAGCCACCCCACAGGAGAGGGAAATGCCTTGTAATTGGAGCATACATGTTTGCCAGAAGGCTTATCAATTTGTTCGAGGAGGCGAAAACATCAGATAGCTCCTGCTTAGGCGCATCATCGCCCATCAACTCTTTTATGGTTTCAACCAAGGCGTTGGCCGCACTCCGATGGCCGCCACCGGTTTCAGAAAATAGATAAAGGATCTTCTTGTTTCGCATGATATCTTAGGATTGGAGTTATTTTTAGGTCAAAATGTTTAGGATAGGCCGACCCATCGTAATTACAAGACTCAATCACGAATATAAGGCTCAGGAAATCGGATACGCGCGGGATCAGGCAATATCCTTTTTTCCGTCTTCCATGGATCTTGTCCGAATGCCATCCCGACATGTAAGGTAAAAGTCGAATTCCTTCAATAATTGATTTGATTTTCCTGTCTCACTAACTATCGTTGCAACGTATGAAAATCAAAACCCCTATCACTATCAGTAATGCCATCCTGCTGTTCGTCATTCTGGCTGTTGCCGGATGCGGCAGCACTTCTGGAAGTAAGATTGCGGCGACTGAGCCTGCCGCCGGTGGCAACGGAATAGGAGTCGCCGCGGCAGCCGCTCCTGCTGGCGGAGAGAATGATAGCCTGTCCGGTACAGAACCAGGATTCCCTGATTTGACAGAGGAATACGGAGGCAGCGATCCCATGGAAGGGTTTAACCGTTCTATGTTTGCGCTGAACGAGTTCGGATTGAGATACATGGTGCAGCCGGTAGTTGTCTTCTGGGCATCTCTGATTCCGCGACATGGCATACAAGGTTTCAGACGCCTCGCCGACAATATCGCATTCCCCAGACGTACGTTCAGTTCGATCTGCCAGGCGAAATTCAAATATGCCGGGATTGACACATCCCGTTTCCTTATCAATGTGACCCTTGGTATCGCCGGTTTCTATGATCCTGCGCTTGACTGGTTCGACATGGAAGTGCAGGATGAGGATTTTGGCCAGGCTTTTGCAGTCTGGGGTATCGGGTCCGGATGCGTGCTCCATCTGCCGGTTCTGGGTCCGTCCAATATCCGCGACGGGGTCGGCAAGATTTTCGATTATGCGTTTGACCCTAAGACATATATTCCCTTTCCCGGGGTGTTCGGCTTCACGATGCTTAATGATAGCGCACACCGCTACCGCGACATTGACACTTTCTTCCGGGCAAACTATGATCCATACGAGCTTCTCAAGAGATTCTATGCTGCGGAACGCCATCTTAAGATCAACGATTATGACCGGAAGGAGAGGATAGAGGAATATCAGAAGAAATTCCTTTCAGATGAGAAGGAAATTGTATTGCCCGAACCGGATCCCCTGATTAACGAGATCGTCGTCAAAGGCTTCAAGTCGCAGGGGGCATACATCGACACGCTGAGGGTCGGAATGGTGGATATCCAGAACGACAATAGGAGCATGTGGGTTGATTTATCCCTCTGGAACACCGATTTTTTCAACCAGGGCTCCATCTGTTCCGTTGAAGTGATCAAGGGCAAGCCCGATATGCCCTACAAGGTATGGTATCAGAAGCAGGATGACGCACCTCTGGCCGTTGTGATCCCCGGTTTCGGCACGCATTTCACAAGTACTCATGCTTCCAGAATTTCCGAAATCCTTTTCAACCAGGGGTACACGGTAGCCTTATTGAACAGTGCGTTCAACTGGGAGTTCATGAGCACTGCAGGATCTGCTCCCGTGCCTGGCTATGTTCCTTTGGATGCCGAGGACGTAAGGGTGGCCACTGCTGCAGTAATCAGTCATCTGGAGGGCAAGGGGCTCCACTTCCAGAAGAAAATCCTGGTCGGCTATTCGCTTGGGGGAACTCATGCGCTGTTCATCGGGGCAAAGGAGAAGGCGGATCCAAAGCTGAAATTTGACCGTTTCGTGGCAATCAATCCTCTTGTCGATACGGGGAAATCGGTTTCGGCTGTCGATGAAACATCACTCGCATGGAAAAAATGGCCGCGCGAGCAGATTTTCGACCGCGGGGTTTTTGCAGCAGGGAAAATCCTTTCCATGACCACGGGACAATATAAGCCTTATGGAGAGCTGGAGCTGGAAAAGGAGAAGGACGGAATAGATCCAGTCGTCAGAGGAAGCGTACCCCCGCCTGCACCTGCAGCAGATGAAAAAGAGCAGGCGGCCATCGGCGTGAAGCAGGCAAAGTGCGATCCTCTTCCGTTTACCGACCTTGAAGCACAGGTGCTGATTTCCTTCAATTATAAGATTACTTTGGAGGAAATGATTGTCAGCATTGTCAGGAACAACGAGGCGCTGAACCGTTTCAAGAACAAGTGTTCCTGGGGAAACAGGACTGAATTCTATCGAGAGGTGAGCCAGTTGTCCTTTGACGACTACAATAAGATTTTACTGGTCAAATACCATTCGGATATTGAAAAACGCGCAGTCTCTGAAGAAGAGATCGATCAGAAGTCCAGGCTCAAGTCTATTGAGGATTTCCTGCGGGACGGGCAGAATGTTTTTGTCATTCATTCGGCAAACGATTTTCTGGATAATCCCGCAGGCCGCCAATGGCTCAAGAAGACAATGGGCGACAGATGCGTCTTCTATAATGGGGGAGGGCATCTCGGAGAGCTTTATTTCGCCGGATCCCAGGATAAGCTGGCTTCATTGGCTGGCGAGTTGAAAAATCAGGCGGACACGCCTGTTGCCGGGCAGAAGATAGTCGTCGGCAAGTCCGAAGAAACGAAGTAGCGAACGCAACAGTCAATGTTAAAAGTTTCCGCCTTGGCGGATTGGATGTTTCTCGGTCAGTTTCTCTTCTGCGTCTCAATCCTTAGGAAGTGGCAGCTCCACGGCTTGAGATCGACGTAGAGCCCGTTGTCAATCATATCGCTGCCGGGACGATCATACTTTTCGCCATTAAGCAAATCTGTCAGACGCAGATTCTTTCCGCAGATCTCGTCCCATTGCAGCCTTACCATGCCCTGGGCGTTTGAACCGCTGAAATTGACGATGATCAAATAACGCTCATTGTCCTTCCGCCAGGTCCAGGCAAGAATATTCCGGCAGCTGCCGTTGTCAGTCCATCCGCGGATTTCGCAGGTCTGCCAGCAGCCGTTGCGGAACACATCCTTGTCGATCGCGGACAGGAGGGTCTGGTAGAATTTGAGGAGCACAGGATCTTCCTGTTCCTTCGGACGTCTTTCGAGGAAGACCGGGACGCGTACTTTACGACCCTCGAACTGCCCTTCGTAAAAAAGTCTGGCTCCTGGCAGCGTCGAGAAGATCACGGCGGCCATTCTTGCCTTCTCGCAGGAGAATGAACTTGCGGCACGCGGCTCGTCATGGTTCTCGATGAAACGTATCAGCCTGTCCTGATATGGCATGTCGGCGAGAAGATGCTGTCTGACGTCCTCGGCGCTGTTGTGTTCCATGCGGTCATAGAGTTTCTTGTCATAGCAGAAATCGAAGCCCTGCTGCTGGAGATCCCATTCGAGATCCCAGTAAGCCTCGGCGATGAACAGGAATCCGGGATATCTGCTCTTGATGGCGGGGATGAGTGCCGACCAGTAGTCTTCAAAGGGTTTTTCCCCGGCACGTGATGACCAGGTGCGCTCAAATATATTGTTCATCATGAGCATCGCCATGTCGCAGCGGATCCCGTCGCATTGCTCCGCAATTTCGGAAACAGTGTTCAGGACAGCCTTTCTTAAATCCAAGTTGAAGGCGTTAAGCTGGAGGACGTCCGGCCATGCAGGAAAATACGGATCGCGGCCCAGTGCGATGACATTGTTCCCAATTTTGACGAAGGACGAAGGATCATTCCTAAGATTTTCCTCGGAGCCGCGTATGAAATATTCAGGATGGGACGAGGCCCAGGGATGATCGGGGGCGACATGGTTGGGGACGAAGTCGAGTATGAGCCTGAGTCCGCGTTTTGCGAGCATGTCCCTGGCATGGGCCAGCCCTTCGGGACCGCCTATCTTCCTGTCGACAACATAGTTCCTGACGCAGTAAGCAGAACCGACAAGGTCCTTGTCCTGATAATCTGGTAGGACGTTCCGGAATTCTGACATCAGGCCATTGTTCCCCGAAGCTATCTTGATTCCTGCAGGGCTTCTGTCCCAGACGCCCATGAACCAGACGGCATCGAACCCAAGAGATGCGATGTAATCCCATTCCTTGACCGGGACATTTCCCAGTGTCATCTGGGTTTTGTATTTCCCACTGAGCTCATTGAGCCATACGAACGTGTTTATCTCGTATACGACAGGATATTTCGGCCAGGATTTCATGAAAGTACCTTTCTGAGGCAATTACCTATTTTGATGGGATTTCTTAAGTTGGAGTTCACGGCTTTAGCGTGCTCTTAAATTCATCTCAATCTCATCCTGTTTCCTTTATATCAAATTCAGAAGAGAAGACACGCTGAAGCCGTGAACTCCAACAGGAAGATTTCCGCACCAAACAGGGATGTTAGCATTTCTTCCTTAGCCTGTCGATGTTCTCCTGTTTCTTCGCATCGCGCATCTTTTTTGCCGACTGCGTGAAATAACTATGCATCTCAAGGAAATCAAGCTGGAAGGCCAGCCATTCCTCATCCGTGAATTCCCTGCCATGAAGCTTCATCTCCCTGCGGAGGGTCTCCGCAATTCCTTCAAAGTCATCCCTGCCGAGATAGTCCAGATCTGCGTCGCAGAGTATCTTCTCAAGCAGGTTTTTCGGGCCTTGCGGGATGGATGTCGCCATGATCATGCCGCATATTTTCTCGATATCTCCACTGGCGTATCCGAATTCCGGCAGGGACTGCCTGGCGATCTCGCAGGCAACCTTCTCATTGCATTTGTATTGGTAGATAAACCCGGAGTCATGGAACAGGGCCGCAGTCTTCAGGAGCTCTAGGTCCTTTCCACAGATGTCTTCAGCGGACGCGATCCTTTCCGCAGCCGCCAAAACGTCAAGGGAATGCTCCAGCTTATGGTAAAGCAGATCCCGGGGGAGCTCCTTCTCCATGCGGTCGAGTATGTATTGTCTTGCTTTGGAATAATCCATTGGGCTGCTTGAGGACAACGCCTTTCCTATTCCTTCTCTCTGGCGAAATGCCTGAGCCATGAGATGAGGTTCTTCTCGCCTATGCCGGAATATTTCTTGCTGTCCGTGCAGTTTTCCTTGGCGATCGCCACGAGCGGCTGGTATCCCGCCTTGTCGCCGTGTACGCTCTTCTTCATGAACAGCACTCCTTTTTCACCGCTGGTCGATGAAAGGACAATTATTGGAATGCCATATGGTTTTCCTTCTCCCTCGTATTCCTTCCTCATCCTGTCTATGAAAGTCCATCCGTCCATCACAGGCATGTTCAGGTCGACCACCATGAAGAGAGGATCCTTGGCGTATTTCTTGCGCCCCTTTTCCAGGGCATGGAGAGCCTGCTGCCCGTCGCTCGCCTCGAGGATCTGGATGCTCGGATCGAAGGACTTTATGTCTCTTGCGACCTTCTTCCTTATCCCGACCTCGTCGTCGATAAGAATCACATAATTGCTCTCCGGATCCATCTTCTTCCTGATGACCTCGAGGAAATCCGAATAGTTCGTCCCTTCGACTCCTCCGATATCAAAGCGTTCCTGTGCCATGATCTGTCCTCCATTGAATTGTTATATAATTCTTTAATCATAATTTAGGTAATTGCGAAGGTAGGGCGCCTCTCTCCGAGAGCGCCGCCTAAAGATACGGACGGTTCGGAGAACCGTCCCTACCTTAAATTCATCAAACTTGCAATAATCTCCTTACAATGTCATCCTGAACTCAGTGCCGCCGGATCCCGTATGGCAGGATATGCTACCTGCGTGCAGGTCTATGATCTTCTTCGTGATAGTCAGGCCGAGTCCGGTACCTCCTTCCTTTTTCGTCTTGAACGGGATGAAAAGGTTGTCGGCTATCTCTGGCGGCATTCCTGGGCCGTTGTCACCGATCGTTATTTCCATGCGGCCATCCTCCTTCAGCGATGAGGAGATCCTTATCTTTGGGTTTTCGACCTCGCGCTCACGGAGGACTTCCGCCGCGTTCTTGCAGAGGTTGAAGAATGCCATCTTGAGCTTCTCCTCGTCAAGCTCCTTCGGACCGATGCCTTTGTCCAGGTTCGTTTCAACTGCGAGATTCGCAATTCCAAACTCGCCAGCGAGCGCCTTCAAGGACGCCGCCGTCTCCTTCAGTACTGCGTTGATGTCCGCCGTTTTGAAGTTGGGAGTGTAGAGCTTTGTGAGCTGGAGATATGATTTCGCCATCTCGGCACCCTCGCGGATCGCGTTTTCGGAAAGCGTGAAGTCCTCCTTTATGCCCTCGTCTTCGGCAAGATCAGGAGACTTGTCGGTGATGTCCTCCTTGAGGCAGCCGATCCAGGAGCCGGCGGATATCATCTTGTTCTTGAGCTCATGGATCACCTGGTATGAGGTCTGTCTCAGCCTCATGACCTCGATCCCGAATGCGATAAGGGGCAGGATGATGAAGATGTTGCTGATCCTCTCGTTGTTCATTCCGCTCTTCTTGAAGTCGCCGAGTTTGAATTCCCTGGGACCCTTCTCTACGCCTAGATCCGGGAAGACGTCCCTGTCGAAAAGTATCTGCAATGTCCCGGCGTTCTTAGTTTCCCCGCCGGAGGATTTGGCGCTGTGGATCGAGGGTATGGGTATGCTCAGCAGATAGTTCGTCGCCTTTTTCAGCTGCTTGTCAATCCCGTCGAAATGCCTTTTGTCCGAAGGTGCATGCGTGTAGATGACAAGGTTCTTCGTCATGGCGGATCCTGCGATGCTGTCGAAGGGCACCCTGACACCGATCAGTTCCGGCACCTCGGAAAAGAGGAACTGGAGGTATGGTCCTTCCTCGCCGAGGATCGATCCGGACGAGCCCTGCGATATCTCGATGCAGATCTCAAGGGAGGTTTTCAGCATGTCCTCGGGCGTGCTGCTGAGGCTTATCTGGACGATCTTCTGAAGATATTTTTCCATTTCCATCCGGACTTGTCCTCCTGGTTGCAAGGTGTTCCTGCATTTTTCGCCAGGTAACATATTATGTCCTTAATGCCAAAACAACATAATATTCGAGGGATCCTATGATATTTTAGGATTATCCTTTTATTCTCAAACGCTTTGAAACCATGATGCTTCGATATTATTCTATATCCATAAAATCTTCTCTAAAGACAGGTTCGGGCCATTGGCATGGGTATAAGGAAGTCCATTTTTGAGTTTCTGCAGAAGAGGACCTTCAAGGTCGACATAGTGTTCGTATTCACCTCGCTGATCGTCGCAACGGTCCTGCTGCTGTCCTGCTTCTCCTATTTTGAAAACAGGAAGTCCACCCTGGAACTGATAGATGGGAACTTCGAGGAGGAGGCGAAGGCCGTGATCAGCAAGACAGACAACTACCTGCGGTCCGCCCAGCTTGCCGCCGAAATCGCCACCCAGCTCTTCGATGGAGGCGAACCGCAGCTGGGACTGGACACAGAGGAGGCCAGATATTTCCTCAAGATCGTATTGACGTATTCGCAGGTCGGCTTGTTCTATTACTGGGACGAGCAGGGGAACTTCCTCCAGGCGGCACTGCTCGGAGATGAGATTTATACAAAGCATATCCGCCAGATCGACGGAAAGGCCGTCACTGATTTCCGCTATCTAGACAGGAATCTCAATATGCTCCGCGAGGAAAAGAATCCGGACACCAAGTATGATCCCCGGGCAAGGCCCTGGTATAAAGGGGCGAAGGCTGGAGGAAAAACCTTCTGGACCGAGCCGTACATCTTCTTCGAGAACGGGGAACCGGGGATAACGGTGGCATGTCCAATCTACAACAAGGACAAGTCGCTCAGGGGAGTCGTGGCAGCCGACATCATCCTTGGAGGGCTTTCGAAATTCCTGCAGAGTGTAAACGTGAGCAAAAACGGGCTGGTTTTCATAATGGACGAGAAGGAACAGCTGATCGCCTATCCCGATCCCAGGCGCATAGTAAGGGTTGAAAACGGAGAAGCCCGCAGCCTGAAGCCCAGCGAGCTCAAGATCCCGTTCATAACGGAGGCCGTGAGGAATTATGAGGACAAAGGGGAGAAGATGTTCTCATATGAGGCGTCCGGAAATAGATATCTCGCCTGCTTCGCCAAATTCCCCCCTGAATTCGGGAAGAAATGGATGTTCTCGATCATCGCTCCGGAAGATGATTTTTTAGGGCCTATGAAAAGCACGTTCCGCAAGACGCTTCTCCTTTCCCTCTTCATACTCATCATCTCAGTCCTTGCGGGCATCCTCATGGCGAGACAGATATCGAGGCCAATCGAGCGCCTTGCCGCAGAGGTGCTCGAAGTGAAGAATTTCAACTTGGACTCGCATTTGGAGATAAAATCCCACATCCACGAGATCCAGACGATGGATGATGCTGTAAAAGCCATGAAGAACAGCCTGAAGGCCTTCAAGATCTACGTTCCCTCAACGCTTGTAAAACAGCTCATCGAATCCGGTGAAAGCGTGACTGTCGGAGGCAAGGAGCGCGAACTGACGCTTTTCTTCACGGACATCGTCGACTTCACTCCGATTTCGGAAAGCATATCGCCCAAGGATCTGATGCTCCAGCTCTCGGAATATTTTGATGTGGTGACAAGGATCATCGAGGACGAAAAGGGCACTGTCGACAAGTTCATCGGAGATGCGGTCATGTCTTTCTGGGGTGCGCCGCTAGCCAATGAGGAACATGCGATAATGGCCTGCCGGGCGGCCTTGAGATGCCAGAAGGAGATTGAAGCCCTCAACAGGGAATGGGAAAAGGCGGGCAAGAAACCGTTCCATACCAGGATAGGCCTTCACACAGGATATAATGTGGTCGGTAACATGGGGTCGACGCAGCGCATGAACTATACCGCCCTGGGTGAAGGCGTGAATCTGGCGAGCAGGCTCGAGGGCGTAAACAGGATCTACGGCACAAGCGTCATAATCAGCAAGTCGACCCACAGGTATGTCCAGAACCATTTCATATGCAGGATCCTGGACCAGATAGCCGTCAAAGGGTACAGCCAGAGCGTTGTGATATACGAGCTTCTTGCGGAGAACAATTCGCCGGAATCCGGGAAATTAAAAGGGCTCTCGGACAGTTTCCAGGAGGCCTACAATCTATATATGAAAAGGGAATGGAGGGCCGCCAGGGACATGTTCCAGTCCATACTCCGCGATTTCCCGGAGGACAAGGTTTCTGTTTTCTACACGGCAAGATGTGACAAGTATATCGCCAGCGAGCCGGACGAGTCCTGGAACGGAATCACCCGGCTGGATTCAAAGTAACAAGAATATCTAATTATAGACAGGATTACAGGATTTTCATGATTTTATTGAATTCAATTTATCCTGCCAATCCAGTTATCCTGTCAACTTTAATTTAGGAGGAAATACCATGTTCAAGGAAGAACGGACCGAATCAAAATTCGAATGGAGAATGCTCGGGGATATCCAGGCTGGAAGGCCGAATCTCGGCGCCACGATGGATGTTGCCGTCTACAGGCTGATGCAGTTCACCCTCAGGGATGTCCTCATCCAGAAATATGGCGTGAAGGAAGCGGACGAAATCTATTTCAAGGCCGGGGAATGCGCGGGGAAGGAATTTTTTAAGAATCTCATAACCGAAAAGACAGATTTCAATAAGTTTGTCCTGGAACTCAAGGATTTGCTGGAAAAACTGAAGATTGGCATAATGAGGATTGAAAAGGCTGATCTTGAAAATATGAAATTCACAATAGTCGTGGCCGAGGATCTTGACTGTTCGGGACTGCCTGTCTCCGGCGAGGAGATATGCACCTATGACGAAGGATTCTTGAGCGGACTGCTCTCATCATTTACCGGAGCTGAGTTTGAAGTGAAGGAAGTGGACTGCTGGTGTTCGGGCGACAGGGTCTGCCGTTTCACCGCCGAGAAGAAAGGATGATTTATCGCACAGAGGCACAAAGACACAAAGCTATATATTTCTTTAAAACCAGAAAATCCTTACTCAGTGGCTTGGTGCTCCCGACGCCTATGGGCCGGGATCTTCGACTTAGTGCGAGATATGTTTTTGCTTTACCGTTAAGATAAGACAGGAATAAATGAGCAACGATTCCATAAATAACGATTCCGTTCCCGGGTTCCAGCCGGGAGAGGATGTTGTCGCCAAAATTGCAGTTATCGACAAGATAACCGAGACCCTTTACAATGTGCTTAAAGGGAAAAAGCTGGAAGTCATTGAGATTCCAAAAGACCATCCGAAAAATGAGCTCAGGCAGCTGGTTGACTATGTGAATAATTTTGTAGAGGAATATAATTCATTTTCTGATTTCATGTATTCGATGGCCAGGGGGGATCTGGACTACAGTCCGCCCAGGAGCAAGATGGTCGTGGCGCAGTCCTTCAAGAGCCTCCAGTCAAGCCTCCGGCACCTTGCCTATGTCACCCAGAGGATATCCAGCGGTGATTTCGAGCACAAGGTCAGCTTCATGGGTGATTTCTCGGAGGCGTTCAACAAGATGACCCAGCAGCTGAAGGACGCCTTTGAAAAAATTGAAAGGCAGAACATCGAATTGAAGAATGCCAATGAGATCATAACCGTTGAAAAGGAAAAATCCGAGAAACTGCTTTTGAACATACTGCCGTTGAAGGTGGCTGTTGAGCTGAAGGAATTCGGGAAAAGCGAACCGCAGCTGTTTGAAAATGTGACTGTGTTTTTTTCGGACATGGTGGGGTTTACAAGTATCTCGGCGGATCTCGAACCGAAAATTTTGATATCCGAATTGAGCGATATTTTTACAAGCTTCGACGAGATCATGGAAAATAATTCCTGTGAAAGGATAAAGACGATCGGTGATGCCTATCTCGCAGTGTGCGGAATGCCCATGAAGGACAATGACCACGCATATAATTTGACGAGTGCTGCGTCCGAGATTGTCAAATATCTGCATAGGAGGAATGAGACCGCGGAATTGAAATGGCGGGTCAGGATCGGAATACATTCCGGAGCCCTGGTCGGGGGAATTGTCGGTGTGAAGAAATATATCTATGACATCTTCGGGGACACGATCAATACCGCTTCCCGGATGGAATCCTGCAGCGAACCGATGAAGATCAATGTCTCCGAGGCCACTTATAAATTGGTCAAGGACAGGTTCCGTTTCACCGACAGGGGTGAGATGGAAGTAAAGGGCAAGGGAAGGATGAAGATGTATTTCATGGATGAGCCGATTTCAGGGCTCTGAAATCAGCTGACTGATTGGTAAGATCAAAATATCTTCAGAAATAGGACTATGAGAACGTTTCCTTAAGGCTTCTTTTTTGGTTATAAAGCATTTATAACAAAACAGGCGTCTAAATCCGACAGGCTCCAGAGGAGGATTAGCGTGTGTAACCTGTTGAATAACTAGACACGCTAAAGCTGTGAACTCCAACAAGAACAAGACACGCTGAAACCGCGAATTATCGGAATTTAATCTATCACCTAAGGCCGCCGATGCATAACGTAATTTAAAGATTTCCCCAAGTTGAAAACACTGTTGTATGATATAAGTTTGGAAACACGACAGCATAAGGAAGTATAATGAAGGAACTGATACCGGTTGAACGCATAGAAAGCAAGATTCTGCTCATTCGTGGCCACAAGGTGATGCTCGCCCACGATTTGGCCGAACTGTACGGAGTTGAAACGAAGAGGCTTCTTGAACAAACCAGGAGGAATGCAAAAAGATTCCCCGAAGACTTCATGTTTCAGCTTACCAGGCAGGAGCTTGCAAACTTGAGGTCGCAAATTGCGACCTCAAGTTGGGGCGGTTCAAGATATCTCCCATACAGAGTGAGATTAATATAAAAGGTATGAAGCTATGTCCACCGCTGTCGAGCAAATACGTCTGGCCGAAGCCCGGGAGAAGAAGATCTCCTGGAAGAAATGGGGGCCTTACCTGAGCGAGAGGCAGTGGGGGACTGTACGCGAGGACTACAGCGACCACGGCAATTCCTGGGTCTATTTCACACATGACCAGGCCCGTTCGCGTGCATACCGCTGGGGCGAGGACGGGATTGCAGGAATTTCAGACGACAAGCAGAAGCTCTGTTTCTGCCTGGCCCTCTGGAACGGAAAAGATCCGATCATCAAGGAACGTCTCTTTGGTCTTGACAACACCGAGGGCAACCATGGCGAGGACGTGAAGGAATACTATTTCTATCTTGACAGCACGCCCACCCATTCCTACATGAAATATCTCTACAAGTATCCTCATAACGCCTATCCTTACGATCAGATTGTCAAGTGCGGCAGAGGCCGCAGCCGGAAAGAGTGGGAATACGAGCTTATGGAGACCGGGATTTTCAAGGAGGACAGGTATTTTGATGTCTTTGTCGAGTATGCGAAGGCATCTGCGGAGGACATACTTATAAGGATAACGGTCTGCAACCGGGGCTCGCAGAATACGTCCCTGCATCTCCTCCCCTCCCTCTGGTTCCGTAACACCTGGACATGGAGCGCGGGCTCTGAAAAACCGGTCATGAGGCAGATTGCTGAGAAGAATGGAACTGCTGTCATAGAAGCCGTTCATAAGGACATTGGCAGACGTTATCTGTACTGCAGGGGGCCGAAGGAACTGCTCTTTACAGAGAATGAGACGAACACCGCGCGTCTATTCGGAATGCCGAACAGGTCACCATATGTCAAGGATGGAATAAACAACTATATCATTGATGGAGCTGGCGGTGCGGTAAATCCGAAGAAGACCGGTACAAAGGCATGCGCGCATTTCAACCTTAAGGTGGAAGCTGGAAAAAGCAGGACCGTCTGCCTGAGGCTGAACGATATTGCGCCAGCAGGGACGAGGAAGGCGGACGGGGAAGGTGCATCTTCAATGTTCGGCAGTAATTTCGACGAGATCTTCAAGGCGAGAATCAATGACGCCGATGAATTCTACAGGAACCTTACGCCTTCCGCCCTGGGCGCCGACGAGGCGATGGTGATGCGCCAGGCATTCGCAGGAATGCTCTGGTCGAAGCAGTACTACTGCTTCGACGCCGTAAAATGGCTCAGGGAGCACGACATAGATCCGCTGTCACACAAGGGCAGGGCGTTGAGGAACAAGGAATGGTTCCACATGAATAATGATGACATCATCTCCATGCCTGACAAATGGGAATATCCCTGGTACGCCGCCTGGGATCTGGCCTTCCAGTCTGTAGTACTTGCGGAAGTTGACATCGATTTCGCCAAGGAGCAGATGGACATGATGTTGAAGGAGACCTACATGCATCCGAGCGGACAGCTGCCCGCCTACGAATGGAATTTCAGCGACGTCAATCCTCCGGTGCACGCCTGGGCGATCATGTTCCTCTACAATCTGGAGAAGCAGAAGACAGGCAAGGGGGATCTCGAATTCCTGAAAAGGAGCTTTTCAAAGATGCTCCTCAATTTCACATGGTGGGTCAACCGCAAGGACCGCTTCGGCAAGAATGTCTTTGAAGGCGGATTCCTGGGGCTTGACAACATCGGGGTCTTCGACCGCAGCGCGCCTCTGCCTACTGGAGGCTACATCGAACAGGCCGACGGAACGGCGTGGATGTCGCTTTTCTGCATAAACATGTTCGACATCGCGTCGGAACTGGCCGCCGAAGACAGATCTTATTGCGATATGATTCTGAAGTTTATGGAGCATTTCCTCTGGATAGCGACAGGCATCAACCACAAGGGCGGCGACGGCCTCTGGGACGAAGAGGATGGCTTCTATTACGATCTGCTCAGGCTTCCCAACGGGGAATCAAAGCGCCTGAAGGTGCGTTCAATGGTCGGCCTCCTTCCATTCTGTGCTGTTTCTGTAATCGGGAAATTCCAGAGGGAACGGGTGCCGGAAGTGTATCAGGCAATGATGAAGCGCCTGGAGGTCATGCCGGAAATTATGGACTACATACATCCGACCGGACCGGATCATCTTGGAAATTCTGAAAGGGGGATGCTGTCGCTCCTGAACAAGGACAAGCTGAAGCGAATCCTCTCCAAGCTGCTTGATGAGAATGAATTCTTCGGCCCCTACGGGATCCGCGCACTTTCCAAATACCATGAGAAGAATCCATATGTCCTGAATGTGGGAGGACAGGAGTTCCGTGTGGATTATCTGCCCGGCGAGTCGGACAGCGGAATGTTCGGAGGCAACTCCAACTGGCGCGGTCCGGTCTGGATGCCGGTAAATTGCCTGATAATCCGGGCGCTCCTGCAATATTACCTTTATTATGGGGATGACTTCAAGGTCGAATGCCCCACAGGATCGGGGAAATACATGACCCTGTTCGATGCGAGCAAGGAACTCTCGAGGAGACTGTCATCCATATTCCTGCGCAACAAGGACGGGAAGAGGCCTGTTTTCGGGGGCAACGAGGTTTTCCAGAATGATCCATACTGGCGCGACAACATCCTCTTCTATGAATATTTCCATGGCGACTGCGGCGCCGGGCTCGGAGCCAGCCACCAGACGGGCTGGACTGGATCGGTCGCAACTCTCATAAAGCTTTTTGGACATCTGGTCCCTGGCCAGGTACTAGATGGTGGAAAACGCACCGGATTCATCAACAAGAACGAAAAGACGGAAAAGAAATAAGGAGTTGATGTTGCTGCCCGAATAGCAGGCGTCTCCCTTCAGGCAAAATCCGGAAACTTTCTTTCCTCGCCCGTTTGACTTTCCCAAACAAATGATTTAAACTTCTGTATTAAACAAATGTTTGAAACATTCATGATGGGGGGAGGGCGGCGGAATGGACACAAAAAAGAAAATACTGAAGGCGGCTGCAGAGGAGTTCGCCATGAAGGGATATAATGGGACGACTGTCAGGGACATCTGCAGGCGCGCCAGGGTGAATGTCGCCTCCATCAACTACCATTTCAAGGGGAAGGAGTCCCTCTACAAGGAGATGTTCGAGTTCCTCTTCAAGGATTCAAGGGCACATGAAATACTGAACAAGCCCTGGAATGGCGATTTCGCCGGATGGAAAAGATCCCTCAGGGAATGGGTGGCCAACATCCTCGGCGAGATAACCAGCCAGAAACCCTTCGACAGGTGCAAGAGCATGATTTTCAGACGGGAATTATTAAATCCTTCAGATATATTTCCGGACATCTACGAGTCATTCATGAAACCGAGGCTCAACGAGCTGACCAGGCATTTCAGGAAGGTGCTTCCTGCGGGGATCGGAGACGAAGACGTATGCATCAGGGTGTTTTCGGTATCTTCCGACTGCCTTTTCTACATGCATGACCGCCCGATAGTAGACATGCGTTTTCCGGGAGGGAGATTCCCGGAGGAGAACATGCGGAAAATAATAGATTTCATTACCGAAAAGGCCTGTTATGGCCTAAAGATCAATCACAGCAAACCGAGCAAGCGAAAGAGAAGGAAGAAATGAAGACATGTTTTAAACGTATGCAGATAATCGGGCCGGTGATCCTGGTCTTGGTGCTGGCGTTATCTTACGGCTGCGGACCTCGCAAGTCTGCGCCTCCGCCGCCGATGCCTGAAGTATCAACGATAACCGTAAAAACTGAAAAGGTGGTGATATCCACCGAACTGCCAGGCCGCACAACGGCTTTCCTGGTCGCGGAAGTCCGGCCGCAGGTCGGAGGAATCGTCAAGGAACGTCTGTTCGAGGAAGGTGCCGAAGTAAAGGCCGGAGACCTTCTTTACCAGATAGATCCATCTCTTTATCAGGCGACTTATGACCGGGCCAAGGCCGAGCAGGCAAAGGCTGAAGCTAAAATAATACCTGCGAAGTCCAAGCATGAAAGACACAAGGTGCTTGTCGAATCGAATGCGATCAGCCAGCAGGAGTTCGACAATTCCAAATCTGATTTTCTAACGGCGGATGCCGACATACAGGTTTGCAAGTCGGCCGTGGAAACTGCGCGCATCAACCTTGAATATACCAAGGTCGTCGCCCCCATTTCAGGACGCATAGGCAAATCGCATGTCACCGTCGGAGCCCTGGTCATGGCCAACCACCTCCTGCCTCTTGCTGTCATCCAGCAGTTCGATCCGATATTCGTGGATGTCACCCAGTCCAGCGCCGATTTCCTCCGGCTCAAGAGGAAGATGACCGAGGGGCTTGTCAGGAAGAACAATGACAATGGAGCCAAGGTCAAGCTGTTCTACGAGGACGGTTCCCAGTATCCGATAGACGGTGAAATGAAATTCCGTGACGTGACCGTCGAACACAGCACCAGTTCATACAATCTGCGCATAGAGTTTCCGAATCCTGAAAGAGCGCTTCTTCCCGGAATGTATGTGAAGGCCGTGGTTGAGGAGGGCGTAATAGAGGATGCGATCCTCATCCCGCACCAGGCGGTGACCCGGAACATGCACGGGGATCCGGTCGTGATGATCGTCGACTCCGCTGACAAGGTTGAGCAGCGCAAGCTGACGGTCGACCGTTCAATAGGCGACAAATGGCTTGTCAATGGCGGTCTCAAGCCCGGGGAACGTGTGATAATGGAGGGGAGCCAGAGAATAAGGACTGGAGTCCAGGTGAAGGCAGTTCCATTCGAGTCCAAACCTCCAGCAGCCGCCGCGCAGCCGGCGAAGAAGTGAAGGGACCTTCCGATGTTGTCACAGTTTTTCATAGGACGTCCGATATTCGCATGGGTGATTGCGATCATGATGATGCTGTCCGGAGCAGTCTCCTTGTTCACCATGCCAGTCTCCCAGTATCCGCCTATTGCGCTTCCTGAAATATCCATAGACGTATACTATCCCGGAGCCTCCGCCAAGACCATCGAGGACACGGTCACCCAGGTAATAGAGCAGAAGATGATCGGGGTCGACCATCTGTGCTACATCTCCGCGTCAAGCGATTCCTCCGGATATGCAAACATAGTCCTGACTTTCGATGCCGGCACCGATCCCGACGTCGCGCAGGTCCAGACGCAGAACAAGGTGCAGCTTGCAATGCCGATGCTCCCCCAGATCGTCCAGCAGCAGGGCATAAAGGTTACAAAGTCGACGAGGAACTTCCTGATGGTCATCGGCTTCATATGCGAGGACGACAGCATGAACCGGTATGATATCACCGATTATGTCGTCGCAAACATACAGGAGCAGATAAGCAGGGTGCAGGGAGTCGGGGAAGTGATGACCTTCGGAGCCCAGTATGCGATGAGGATATGGCTGGATCCGGACAAGCTCAACAACTACAAGCTGACTCCGGGAGACGTCAGACAGGCTGTCAAATCCTACAATGTGCAGGTCTCGGCCGGCCAGCTCGGAGGAACGCCCGCTGTGAAGGGACAACGTCTGAATGCGACCATAAACGTACAGAACCTCCTTCAGACTCCTGAGCAGTTCGGACAGATCCTCCTGCGCACAAACAGCGATGGTTCCGTCGTGCGGCTGAAGGACGTCGCCAAAATCGAAATCGGAAGCGAAAGCTACGACGCATTGGGGAATTTCAACGGGAGACCGGCCGCCGGAATTGCCGTAAAGATGTCCGCAGGGGCTAACGCACTTTCCACTGTTGCAGGAATAAAGAAAAGGCTTGACGAGCTTTCAAAGTTCTATCCGGAGGGGATGACCATGGTCTATCCCTACGACACGACTCCGTTCGTCAGGATATCCATCGAGGAAGTCCTGAAGACCCTTGTCGAGGCGATCGTACTGGTCTTCCTGGTCATGTTCATCTTCCTGCAGAATTTCCGCGCTACGATCATCCCGACGATCGCAGTGCCGGTCGTCCTGCTCGGTACGTTCGCAGTCCTCAAGATGTGCGGATACTCAATCAATACGCTCACTATGTTTGCGATGGTGCTTACGATCGGACTGCTGGTGGACGATGCAATCGTCGTCATTGAAAATGTCGAACGCCTGATGAGCGAGGAGGGTCTGTCACCGGTCGAGGCGACCAGGAAATCCATGAAGCAGATCACAGGGGCCCTGATAAGCATCGTGATGGTTCTTACTGCGGTATTCGTCCCCATGTCCTTCTTCGGAGGATCGACCGGCGTCATCTACAGGCAGTTCTCCGTGACGATAATCACCTGCATGGTACTGTCAGTGATTGTCGCACTGATATTCACACCTGCCCTCTGCGCGACAATACTCAAGCCTGTCAGGAAGGGGCACGTTGCCTCAGAGGAGGGCTTTTTCCTTTTCAGACCGTTCTTCAAATGGTTCAACAGGGCCTTCGGAAGCTTCAGGGAAAGCTATCTGTCCATTGTCGGAAGAATAATTTCCGGCAGTTTCAAATATATTGCAATCTACGTCCTGATTGTCGCTGGGACGGGGTATCTCTTCATGAAGCTGCCCAAGGCCTATCTGCCGGACGAGGATCAGGGGATACTCTTCGTGCAGGTCATGCTTCCGCCCGGTTCGACGCAGGAGCAGACGCTGAAGGTAATTTCAAAAGTCCAGAAATATTTCATCGAGGATGAGAAGGATGCTGTGGAAGCATGCTTCGCAGTTGCGGGTTTCAGCTTTGCAGGAAGAGGGCAGAACGCCGGTCTTGCTTTTGTAAAGCTGAAGGACTGGAAGCTCAGGAACAAGCCAAATCTCCGGGTGAAAGCCGTTGCTGGCAGGGCCATGGGGGCGTTCTCAAGCTATAAGGAGGCTCTTGTATTCGCATTTCCGCCGCCTGCGGTCGTCGAACTTGGAACTGCGAACGGATTTGATCTGAAACTTCAGGACCGCGGTGGAATCGGACATGAAAAACTCATGGCGGCGCGCAACCAGCTTCTCGGCATGGCGGCGCAGAACCCGAACCTCATGATGGTAAGGCCCAACGGCCTGGACGATACTCCTGAATTCAAGGTCGATATCGACTGGGAGAGGGCAGGCGCACTCGGTGTCTCCATATCCGACATACAGGACTCCTTGTCTTCCGCCCTCGGAAGTTCCTATGTGAACGATTTCATCGACAAGGGACGCGTGAAGAAAGTCTTCATGCAGGCCGACGCGCAGTTCAGGATGAATCCCGAAGATCTGAACAGATGGTATGTGAAGAACAAGGCGGGCACGATGGTGCCGTTCACATCCTTCGCCAAGACCAGCTGGGCTTACGGTTCGCCACGACTCGAGAGATATAACGGATTCCCCTCTGTCGAGATAATGGGGCAGGCCTCACCCGGAAAAAGTTCGGGCGATTCCATGGATGAGATGGAGAAGCTGGTGTCGAAACTTCCGCAGGGGACTGGATTCGAATGGACAAGCCTCTCCTACCAGGAACGCATGTCCGGGGGGCAGACCCACATACTTTATGCAATTTCACTCATTGTTGTATTCCTGTGTCTCGCCGCGCTGTATGAAAGCTGGCTGGTTCCGTTTGCGATCCTCCTCGTCGTCCCGCTGGGGGTATTCGGTGCGATCCTCGCAACATATGCGAGAGGACTGTCCAATGACGTATACCTGCAGGTCGGACTCCTTGCAACCGTCGGACTGGCCGCGAAAAACGCGATTCTGATCGTGGAATTCGCAAGGGACAAAATGGAACATGGGGCGACTCTTCTTGACGCCACTCTTGAAGCATGCCGTATCAGGCTGCGGCCTATCCTCATGACCTCCTTCGCATTCATTTTTGGTGTGATGCCGTTGGCTATCAGCACGGGCGCAGGATCCGGCGCCCAGAACTCGATCGGCACAGGAGTGCTCGGTGGAATGCTGTCCGCAACAGTCCTGGCCATTTTCTACATCCCGCTTTTCTATATGCTTGTCATGGGGATGTTCAAGTCTGAAAAAAATAAAAGTTCCCTGAAATCATGAGAAGGAATTAAATGACATGAAAATATTTATAAAATTAATTTTGATTCTTTTGATGTCTTCTGCCCTGTTCCAGGGCTGCTACAACTATCCTGCGATACCCGACGCGGTGAACCAGAACACGTATACTGCGCTGCAGAAGGAGCAGCAGAAGCTGATCCCCGAGGACTGCAGGATCCTGACGC
>Ga0209417_1001641_pt1 | contig 39858 bp, 41 predicted proteins | sample RifGroF2_FD_184002 | JGI IMG/M metagenome (GOLD analysis project Ga0209417, IMG submission 184002) | Groundwater microbial communities from Rifle, Colorado, USA - Groundwater F2 (SPAdes) (version 2) | ecosystem: Environmental > Aquatic > Deep subsurface > Groundwater | place: Rifle, Colorado... | reverse complement strand
TTCAACAGTTTTTCACGGTGCAGGATCATATCATAACTTGGATACATATTTTGTTTGGCTAAAGAATGGAATCCATTCTAGCCCATGCAACCTAAAAATGTGATCGCAATTGCTGCAATCTTATCAAGAGTTTGGAGCTCCTTAATGAACGAAGTGCGAAACAGCGTGACCAACGAATTCATAACTTTTTCATACCAAAATATCTAGATCGGAAGTGAATACTTATCACCATCAACTAAATATACTTTTGGAATATTTGTACCGCAATATTCAGGTACATCGCCCACAAAAGTTTCCCATTCACTCTCGAGAATAGGATATGGCTGACCAGTTGAACCTAATTCAGAAGCTTTTCCCGGTTTAAAAACCAAATTAACTGCAAGTTTAGGACTTCTTATGCCTCTTGCATTAGCTTCTTGTAGCATTTTAGCTTGAATTTCTGCATATCTTCCGCTCTCTAATTTGCCTAATTCTACCTCTCCGACCTCAGGAGCAAGTAACTCATCACTAGTCCATAGATATCTTTTTTGTACCGGTGCATTATGACCATCTTCCGCAGATGAGAAATCCGTTTTTTCCATACGATTTAAATTTAATTGTATATATAAATAATAACAGATTAGGTTTAATCTGTCAAGAGTTTGGAGCGGGTAACGGGAATTGAACCCGTATCTAAACGTTGGCAACGTCTCGTACTGCCGTTGTACTATACCCGCAATATTTTCAATGAATTTGAAATTTGCAGAGAAAATTTACACTAAAATTTGTTTGAGTGCAAGAAAAGTTTTAAAAATGCGGATGTCGCTCGTCAAAATCAGGCAAATATAAGAAGAAAACACCGACAACTATGCAAATAATACTGCTCGCGAGCGGATTGCCTGGAAAAAGATAAGCGTCCGCAAGAACCCAAATTCCGCGCCACATAAAGACAGCGCCAATTGCTACTGTTAAATTACGTAAAAAACTGGCGTCAAATCTAAAAGATAACCGTTTGAACTGATCTTTCATATTTTGGGGGTTTAAAGTCTATTTTTTAAATTATATCATTTTGTTTGATTATTTTCGCCGAATAAGGTTTAATAATTCGCGTAGCAGTTTTTATGGTTAATACGCCGGGGTAGCTCAGTGGTAGAGCACACGACTGAAAATCGTGGTGTCGACAGTCCAATTCTGTCCCCCGGCACCAGAGCAATAGCGAAGCGGTTGCTCCATATAAATGAAACGTCGCCGAAGGCGACACCTCTTAAAAACTATGGGTTTTGCAATCGCAATCATTATCATCCAGCTCATCTTTGCACTTGGGCATTTTCTTTTTTATAAAACCTTAGTGCGCTTTTTTAATATCAAAAATAAACGCATTAAATTAGCGTTAAAAATTGCGCTTATATTTTTGGGCGTGAGCTTTGTTTTGGCTTCAATCTTACCCTTTGCATGGTTCTATCTTATAGCTGCATCATGGCTTGGATTCCTTCATTTTTTCTTTTGGGCAAGCGTGCTTTGCTGGGCTGTTTATGGCATTTTTAAACTTGCGAAACTCAAATTTAAGAAATTACGTTTCAGCAAACTACACTTCAAAATTACTGCCGGAATTTTGTTTGGACTTGCTCTTTTGATTAGCGTTTACGGAATCTTCAACGCAATGAATTTTCAAATCCGTGAAATCGAAGTGAAACTGCCAAATTTGTCTAAGACATGGGAAAATAAGACGATTGCATTTATCAGCGACGTGCATGTTGGAAAAATCGATGGCGCGGATTTTGCGGATAAAATTGTCAACAAAATAATGACGCTTAATCCTGATTTAATTTTTATTGGCGGCGATTATTACGATGGACATATCGATGATATTGCCGAACTTACAAAGCCTCTTGAAAATCTGAAGGCGTTTCGCGGAGTTTATTTTGTGACAGGAAATCATGAAAAATTTGATAATGATAAAAAATATGAAAATGCGATTGATCTCGCCGGAATTGTTGTTATGAATAATATGATGACTGATTTGGACGGCTTGCAAATAATCGGCGTGGATTATGCGGTCACAACAAATAAAAATAAATTTAAAGAAGTCTTGGATGGCATGAAAATTAATAAATCAAAACCAAGTATTTTGATAAAACATTCTCCAATAAACCTTGATGTTGCAAATGATGCCGGAATTTCCTTACAACTTTCCGGGCACACTCACGTCGGACAAATTTATCCTTATAACTGGCTTACACATCTGATTTATAAAGGCTATGACTATGGCCTGAATTTATTTGGAAACATGCAAGTTTATACTTCAAATGGCGTTGGTACTTGGGGCCCGCCGATGAAAGTTGGAAATACGCCGGAAATTGTTTTGATAAAAATGCTTAAGTGAGATCTTCGGGTTTTTCTTCAGTCTTTTTCGAAACTATAGACTCTTTTTCATCTTCCTCCTCACCTTCTCCAATCTGCTTTATAAACCCATTCACCTGCAAATCCCAAAGTTTTTTATAAATTCCGTTGTCTTTTTCAAGCAAAGTTTTATGCGTACCTTGCTCGGCGATTCTTCCATTTTCAATAACAAAAATCCGATCCATTTGCATAATCGTTGAGAGCCTATGCGCAATAACAAAAGATGTTTTTCCGGCCATCAAAACCTTCAAAGCTTCCTTTATAAAAAGTTCGGATTCGGAATCAAGCTGACTTGTTGCTTCATCCAAAATTAAGATTTTTGGATTTGCCAAAATCGCTCTTGCAATAGCCACCCTTTGACGCTCGCCACCGGAAAGCTTTATTCCGCGTTCGCCAACAAAAGATTCGTAACCGGCTTTAAATTTGCTAACAAATTCATGCGCGTGAGCAAGTTTTGCGGCCTCAATTACCTCCGCATCTATCGCATTCCTTTTACCATAACGGATATTGTCCATTAATGTTCTGTGAAACAAAATCGGATCTTGTGGAACGAGCGCAATCGCTTGCCTTAAACTATCCTGCGTAACATCCGCAATATTTTGCCCATCGATAAAGATATCTCCCTTTTTCAAGTTATATAAACGCAAAAGCAGCTTAACAATTGTTGACTTTCCACCACCGGAAGGGCCAATTAAAGCGATTTTTTCGCCCGGCTTAACTTCAAAAGATAAATCATTCATGATTTCCGCACCGTCATCATATGAAAAATTAACGTTTTTAAATTCGATTTTTCCGATTGAAACGTCAAGCATTTTTGCATTCATTCTATCTTTAACCTCATATGGTTTATTCAAAATTTCGGTCATCTCGTCCGCATTAGCAAGGTGCTCATAAAGACTTCTTATAACTCTGCCAAAATTCCAAAGCTGAAGAAATATTTCCAATAAATACGCTTGAATAAGCACAAAATCCCCTACTGTAAGAAGATCTTTGCGCCACAATCTAACTGCAATATATAAAATCAATAAATCTATGGCGATCATAAATGCGCCTTGAAAAGCTTCAATTATCACATCTATGTCAAAGCTCTTTTTTGTCTTTCTGAACCAGTTTTCCGTGGCTTCGCCAAACCTTGTCTGCTCATAATTAAACCCTGAAAAAAGTTTAATATTTATATTGTTCGAAATCGTATCCGCAAGAACCGCCGTGACCTTTGTATCTGCTTCGGATTTCTTTATATTGAATTTCAATTTATAGATAGACAAAGCATATGCGATCGCTATAAATGTAATAACCCATACGAGCATTGCCAATCCAAGCATGTAATGCAGATAAAACAAAACGCCTAAAGTCCCAATAACTCGTATTACCAATGGAATCAAATCCCAGCTCACCCTATCGCACGTATTTTCAAAAGCGTGCCCCATGCGGCTAACGCGCTTCAAAAGCGCCCCTGTGAAGTTGTCATTAAAGAATGAATAAGAATGGCCATGCAAATACTCAAAACATTCATTCAAAATATTCGAAATCGCCTTTGGCTGAAAATATGTATTTAAAGCTCCGGAAACTCGCCAAACAATCCATTCAATAATATTTATACCAAGAACGTAAAATATGATTGTTATAAGGCTTTTATAAAGCACCTCTTTATCGCCATTCTGAACCATTATGTTGAAAAAGTTTTTGTATAAAAATGGCGTTACCATGCTGGCGCTAATCCCAATAAATATACACAAAACGATAATGCTCGTGATTAATTTGTATTTTTTCACGTGCTTCCAGAAAAAACTCAGTGTTTTGGCTGTATTATATTTTGTCATACCTCCACGCGATTAATTGCTATGGAAGTATATTAAATCAGTAAAGAGGGTGATTGTCAAGCAAATAAGGGCCGGAGGCGCCTTTTTAGCAACCATTAGGACCACTCCACGTACTCAAACATCGGTCTGCGCTTTCGGATTCAACTATATAAAGATCAAATTCAACTTTTGCGTCATCTTCGTCTCCGCTAATTTTTGGCACAGCAATTGCCATTGTGCCTTCTGTGTCCACTTTATGAAGTGACATCATTTCACTGTCCAAATCTGCGATGCTCACGCCCTTTTTAACCGGCGTACCAAATTCTACTGAATCTATGCAACTTTTTCTAAAATAAGTATTATAGCTTAACCTATTCCCTTTAACATCGGCTTGGACTACGAAAGCAAAACCATCTTTTAGCCTATCTGCGTATAAACCTTTCAAAACTCCGCATATCTCTTCAATTCCACTGCTTGCTCCTAAAATACCAAGTACTTCATGAGTGCTTTTTAAAACATGTAAATACACATTCGCTCCTATGTCTCTACCTGTAATAGATGCCCATTCAGCGGCTTTTGCAAGCCTCTTTCTAACTTCGCCCCTGAAAGAAACGCTGTCTGTATCTCTGAAATAAGACGTCCCGGTCTCTGCAACTCTGCGCTGAGCGGCGCCTGTGACTTCACCCTCAGGATCGACTTCTTCGTGATTATGACTACCGGATATATTTTTATGAAAATCCTGAGCCATGTTGCTCAATAAAACTCGCGCATGAGCAATGTTCATTCTATCGTCATCGCTTAGAGATTCTGATGTAAAATTCAACTCTCCTGATGCGATAAAGCTTCTTGCAATTTCTTGTGAAGCATCTGAAAATTCGTTTCCTATGTATATAGCATGTGAAACGCCAAGCGCTTTCATTTTTGTATCAAAAGCGGCGACTTGGCCCCAAATGCCCACGTCCATCTTCCGAACCAATGCGGCTGTATCAGACCTTCTCATGCCGCTCGTAAGAGTTCCTTTAAAATATCTTTCTGCAAGATTTGATAATAAACCACTCTCATTCTCATCAAGCCCTGCTCCTGATGTTGCTTCCATATTTTTTATTTTAACAAATAGGGGTTTATTAAATCAAAAACCGGTGCATTTGTCAAATGAAATTGCCTTTTGAATAGCGAACTATAAACCGAGCGCCATCTTGAGATCTTTTTCGTGCTCCATTTCCATGATCAAAATGTCTTCAAGCGCGCGCTTTACTCCATATTCACCAAGCTGTTCAGCTTGTGCAACTCTTGCTTTATAGCGATTCACGGCATCAATTTCACCTTTTAAATCCTGTTCAAGCATCACCTTGCTATCCTTATCCGTTTCACGTGGGCCAATATCAAATGTTGGCTCTCCGCCCATGCCTGCAATGTGGTCCGCGAGTGAGACTGCATGACCGATCTCTTCATTCGCATGAACAATAAGCTCTCTTTGCATTGTCTGATACTCTGCGCCCGTGATCTTTGCTGCATGCTGAACATATTGAACAGCCGCCGCATATTCAAGGCTCAAATCTTTGTTTAATAAGTCGATAAATTCCTGTTTTGTCATAGAATTTTTTGGTTAATTTGTAAATTCATTTTAATGTATTGCGTAAAAAATGTACAATGCGCTTATGATACTTTCAGACAAAACTTTGAAGAAAATGCTTGATTCCGGCGAGCTCACCGTTAAGCCAATTTCCGAACATTCGATACAGCCGGCATCAATCGATTGCCGACTTGGAACGCATTATTTGATTGTTGATGATACCGGCATGGATTCGCTGACGCTTGATTCCGAAATCAAATATCGCGAGATTGAAGGCGAAACAATTACAATTCCGCCAAAAAGTTTTTTGCTTGCGACAACAATGGAATACGTAAAGCTTCCAAACGATTTGACGGCCTTCGTTGAAGGGAGAAGCTCGATTGGAAGAATGGGACTTTTTATTCAAAATGCAGGGTGGGTTGATCCGGGATTTGAAGGAAAAATCACTCTTGAAATTTATAATGCGAATTCTTTACCGATAAAACTTCAGGCGGGAAGGCGCATCTGCCAGCTCGTTTTTTGCAAAATGGATCAGGCTGCGGAAAAGCCGTATAACGGGAAATATCAGGGACAAAATAAATCCGTAGGAAGTCGGATTTATAATGACAAAATCTAAAATCCAAAGGACAAATAAAATCCAAAGGACAAATGAAATCCAAAGGACAAATGAAATCCAAAATCCAAATTGTTTCAAATGACAAATGGATTTATTTAAAGCTTGCGTGATGTGCGAAGAAAAATAGCGCTAAAAATTAGATTTAATTCTGTCGCTTCAAGCAATAGCTGATCTATTTCAGCTTTAAATTGAGGGAAAATAACTTTAGCCATAATCAGCCAATATTTTGTTTCTTTGGCTTCTTTTCGGCAAATCCCAATCTTGTGAATAAAATCTTTTTTTGATTCAGCGTGATCCGCTTCGCAATAATTTGCGCCAATGCTTGTGCCGGATTTTATTAATTGCTGAATTATCTCTTTTTCGATCAAAACACTTTGTGTTTGTTTTGCAAAAATGAGGACAGATAAGCCAAATTTCGTCGTTCTTTCCATCAAGTCATATTTTTCCATATTTGAATAATACGCCGATGATATTAAAAACTTTTAAACAAATTTTAAATTCTTTCTGACATTTAAAAATTTGTCATTTATCATTCATTTGAAACAATTTGAGCTTTGGATTTTGTAATTTATTTTACGGCCTTGTGCGACAAATTGTATCTGCCCATGTCATCAATTTCCATGAGCTTCACTTTTAATGTGTCGCCAAGTTTCACGACTTCTTCGACGCGGTTTACGCGCTTGTCGGAAAGTTGAGAAATATGGACAAGACCTTCTTTTCCGGGAACGAGCTCAACGAATGCGCCGAATTCCATAATTCTTGTTACGCGACCTTCAAAAACGTCGCCGACTTTTGGAATGTAGATAATTCTCTTAACCCATTCAAGAGCTTTTTTGCCTTTTTCTTGATCAGGCGCCGTGATGAACGTTAAGCCATCTTCCTCAATGTCAATTGTAACGCCACATTCTTTTGTAATTTTCTGAATTGTTTCGCCGCCCTTTCCAATAACGTCTTTAATTTGTTCGACAGGAACTTTAACGGTCGTGATTAAAGGAGCATATTTTGAAAGTTCCGGACGTGTTTGTGGAAGCGCTTTTTCCATAACATCAAGAATTTGCATGCGTGCGATTTTAGCTCTATCAAGAGCTGTTTTCATGATTTCAATTGTAATCCCTTTTACTTTAATATCCATTTGAAGAGCCGTAATTCCTTCACGACTTCCTGCGACTTTGAAATCCATATCTCCACAGAAATCTTCCATACCCTGAATGTCTGTGAGAATTTTATAATTGCTTTTTCCGTCTGTAATAAGACCCATCGCGATACCCGCAACGTGTCTTGGAATCGGCACACCGGCATCCATTAAAGATAAGCTAGAAGCGCATACGGAAGCCATTGAGCTTGAACCGTTGCATGAAAGAGTTTCGGAAACCGTCCAGATTGTATATGGGAATTTCTCTTTATCGGGAACAAGAGCGAGTAGCGCGCGTTCCGCAAGATTTCCATGTCCAATTTCACGTCTGTTTGGGCCTCTTGAAGGTTTAATTTCTCCAACTGCATATGACGGAAATGAATAATGATGCATGTATCTTTTTTCCTCATCCTGATCCATTGTTTCGATAATTTGCGCATCGCCCGGAGCACCAAGAGTTGTGATGTCCAAAACTTGTGTTTCTCCTCTGCGGAAAAGGGCTGAGCCATGAGTGCGAGGAAGAACTCCAACTTCACAAGAAAGTGGTCGAATTTCATCGAGCTTGCGACCATCCAAACGCTCTTCTTTTTCAAGAATGCGTTTTCTCATCTTATCCTCAACTGCGTCGTTCAAAAGCATATCAAGATGTTTTTTTGAGAATTTTTCGTCTTCAATATCTGCTTTATATTTCTCAACCGCGCTTTTTAAAATTTTCTTATAATTATCTTTGAATTCATGCTTTGTTTGTCCGCGAACACTTTCAACCATATCGTCCGTAACGTAAGCCGCAAACGCCTTCTTTGCTTCTTCGTTTTCAGGCATAATTGCCGCTGTTTTCAATGTTGGATTAAATAATTTTGCGAATTCAAGTTGAACAGCACAAATTTCTTTAATGTGTTTATGCGCGAGTTCAAGAGCTTTCAACATAACGTCTTCAGAAACTTCGCTTGCTGCCGCTTCAACCATCGTGATTGCATCCGGCGTTCCCGCGACCGTTAAATCAAGCTTTCCTTTTCTGCATTGTTCATATGTTGGATTAACAACAAGCTGTTCTTTGCCTTCCGAATCAACAATATAACCGATTTTCACAGCCGCTAAAGGGCCTGCAAATGGTGCGCCTGCAAGTAATAATGCAGCTGAACAACCATTAATAGCGACGATTCCGGGATCAACTTCCAAGTCTGCAGAAAGCACCGTTGCAATAACCTGAACGTCATTTACCATTCCTTTTGGGAAAAGCGGTCTAAGAGGTCTATCAATCAATCTCGATGTCAAAATAGCGTTATCTGAAGGCCTACCTTCACGCTTGATAAATCTGCTTCCTTTGATTTTTCCAGCCGCATAATATCTTTCTTCATAATCAACGACCATTGGGAAAAAGTCTGCATTTTCCTTTGCTTCGTCGTTAATGATTGTTGTTGAAAGAATGACAGTATCTCCAAGAGAAACCGTGACTGTCCCGGATGCTTGCGTGAAAAATTTGCCGGCATCGAATTTTAAGATTCGGCCCGCAAGATTATGTTCTACGAATTTTGATTCCATAAAAAATGGGTTAATTATTATTTGGCCTGTCGGTTTTACCGAGGCCTTTTTTAACCCAATCCGGAATCAATCCACAAGTGACAAGTTCCAAATAAAGATATTCTTTATCTCAAACCTGTTACTCGCGCGATGTCCCGAAAATGGGTATTTTTATTATTATTTTCTTAAATTCAGCTTGTCGGCGAGAGTTTCGTATGCGTCTTTTTCATTCATTTTCAAATAATTGAGCAATTTGCGTCTCTTTCCGACCATCATAATAAGACCGCGTCTTGAATGATTGTCTTTCGAATGTGTTGCGAGGTGCTCACTTAATTGTGTGATTCTTTCAGTTAAAACCGCAATTTGTACATTTGGAGATCCAGTATCTTTAGGATGTACTGCGAATTTTTGAATGATTTTTTTCTTTTCTGTACGTTTCATATTTTTTAAGCTGTTAATTTATTGCCATATAAATTTATCAAATAATGTGTGTTTTGGCAAGGGAAAATGCAGGGGGACGGAGGCAGTGACAAATTTTGAGCTCAAAATTTTCCAGACATTTGAGCTCAAGTTGCAAAATTGCCTCCGTCCCCGTAATCTTTGCTTGTGAATATTTGCAAAAAATGCGGGGCGGAATTTGAGATTTTTGACAAAGATCTTGAGTTTTATAAAAAAATTGATTCGCCGGCACCGACTTTTTGCCCTTTATGCAGACTCAAAAGAAGAATGATGTTTCGAAATGAAAGGCACCTTTATTCTCGAAAATGCGATTTGTGTAACAAGGATTTTTTGGCGATTTATGATAAAAATGCCGGTTTTCCGGTTTATTGCTATGACTGCTGGTGGAGCCACGAATGGGATGCGAAAAAATATGCCGCGGAATACAATCCGAATTTGCCATTTTTTGAACAACTAAAATCTCTTTTTAATAAAGTTCCGCATCTTGGAATCGTCATAAGTTACTGCGAAAATAGTGAATACGCGAATTATACAAATTATTCCAAAAACTGTTATTTGGCTTTTGGATGCCACGAATCCGAAGATTCATATTATGGTTGGAGAATGCATAACGGACTTGCTTGCGTTGATTGCACACAAACCGATCGAGGAAAATACTTATACGAATGCGTTGATTGCAATGACGGCTACGAGCTTTTTTTCTCTCAAGATTGCGAAAATTGCACTGATTCTTATTTTTTATACGATTGCAAAAGTTGTCAGGATTGCATGTTTTCAACCGGACTTCGAAATAAAAAAAATTATATTTTTAATAAAAAATATACGCCGGAAGAATATAAAACAGAAAAAGCAAAGTTTGATTTTGGCTCAAATAAAGCCCTTTCTGAAGCTAAAGAAATTTTTAAAAAGTTTTTACTCGAATATCCAAGGCGCGCGCTTTTTATTGTTAATTCGGAAAATTCATTTGGCGATCACATTATAAATAGCAAAGATGTTCGATTTGGATTTAACGTGAAAGATATTTATGAAGGTGCATATTTGGAATCGTGCAATGAGCTTAAAGATGCCATGGATTCGTGTTTTTGCGGATGGCCGGCAGAGCTGAATTATGAAGGAATAAGTGCGGGTTGCGTTAATTCTTATAATGTAAAATTCACATCAACTTCGTGGACGTGCGTGAATGTTGAATACTCGGAATCGTGCCATCATTCAAAGGATTTATTTGGGTGTTATGGCTTGCGACATAAAAATTCTTTCTGCATTTTGAATAAACAATATGAACCGTCCGAATATTTGGCATTAAAAAAGAAAATTATTGAAGATATGAAGGCTCGAAAAGAATATGGAGAGTTTTTCCCGGCCGAACTTTCCCCTTTTGCTTATAACGAAGCTGTTGTTTTTGATTATTATCCTTTGACGCGCGAACAGGCTTTAAATCAAGGTTTTTCATGGAAAGAACCAAATCCAAAAGATTATCTTCCGCAGGTTTTTGATGTGCCGGATAAAATAAATGACGTTCCCGATTCGATTACAAAAGAAATTCTTGCGTGTGAAAAATGCGGCAAAAATTACAAAATTGTTGCGCATGAATTATTATTTTATCGAAAATTCAATCTTCCAATCCCGCGAAATTGCTTTGATTGCAGGCATCAATCAAGAATGCATCAAAGAAGCTCGCAAAATTTATACGAGCGAAAATGCGATAAATGCGGCACTGCAATTAAATCGGTTTATGCAGACAACAGACCGGAAAAGGTTTATTGCGAGGGGTGCTATTTGGGAGAAGTATATTGAAGTGGAAAATCTTCTTTTTTTATGTTAAATTCCTAAGAAGAAGCAATAAACTCCTCAATGAACTACAAAACTATTATTGGCCAGGCTTGGTCGTTTACGAATAAAAATAAAAGACTGATCTTTTGGTACGGCTTTATTCCATCAATTTTCACAACGACGTATGGAGTTATTTATATGGCGTATCAGTTTTTTTCGTTTAGGAAATCGCCTTTAATGGGACATAAGGGCCATGGATTCCTTTATGACGTCGGAACTTTTATCATGGATTTTATAACAAAACACGCGTCGCTCAGTATACCTTTGATTATCGTAATGATTATTGCGGTTATAATTTGGTTTTTGTTGCCGACTTTGTGTCAGGCCGCGGCAGTGCAATATATCAGCCGAAAACACAATGGTCAGCCCGCGACTCTTGGCACCGGCATGCGATATGGAATTTTTAATTTCTTGCCACTTCTTGAATATCACGCACTCATGAAAACCATAAGCTTTTTTGCAATGTCTATGGAAGCGGCTTTTGTACTGCGAAATCTTGGCGTTGAAGCATTTAAATTTTTGCTCCCTGTTTTTATCTTTGCGTTTCTTCTTGGCTTGGTTTTATCGCTTTTATTCAGCTACGCGGATTTCTATATTGTCGTTGATAATGAAAAAGTGTTTTTATCGATCTGGAAAAGTATGCGACTTGTTATTTTAAACTGGCAAAAAACGTTTCTTGTTTCGCTTCTTATGATTTTGATCGGCATAAGAATTATAATTCAGATTTTAACGCTCATGTTTATACCTTCCATACTCTTGATTGGAGTGAGCTATATCGGCATGACTTGGGCGGCGCAAATTGGGCTTATTATAGCCATAATAGTAGCAATTGCCGCGCTACTTTTCGCTTCTTATTTAACAGGCGTTATTGATATTTTTTCTTATACAGTTTGGACGTTTACATTCCTGGATTTAACTTCCCAAAAAGAAATTTCCGCACGTGAAAAGATTACAAAAATTTCGGCAAGAGAAGTTGTGCCGCAAATGAATGGACAAATGAGGGAGGAGCCTGGAATGGATCCGGATTAAGAATTACTTTTCTTTGTCTTTATGCAGCCTCAATGCCTCTCTAATCGCCATTCCCGACGATATAACTATTAACAACAATAACAAATCCTTGTTTATCCCATATCGTATGTCGCGCACCAAATCTTCTTGAGCGTTATTTGATTCACATCTAGCACCAGCCGCAGCGCAACCTTCTGTATTTTTTCCATTACAGTTAAATTTAATTTCCGGGCATCTTTTTTCTATGGCTTGAAAAGCCTCACAACCAACCGCTCCGCCTAAAGCCAAACCCGATAATAAGATGACTTGCGATAATTTCATGACTATAAAATAACAAAACGATGGATTTTGTCAAATTTCCGTACTAGTACGGCGTCTATACAATTTCAAGATTTGATTTACCACATAGAATTCCTTCCTAGGAAGGAATTCCGGTTCAACTATTTTGGCTTTTGTATGCTATTTTTTACTCCCCTTCACGTAAGACGACTATATATTATAGCAATTCACGCTTAGGCCAGCCTATTAACGATGAATCCCACAACCACAAATATCGCATAAACAATTGCGAGCGCAAGAATGCGGAGAATCATGTTTCCGTAATGAAATTTTGCTTTTCCAAAAGCCTGATGTTGCATCAAAACCGTGTAGTTATAAATCTCCATTGTGTAGCTCAAAAACACGCCGAGAATCAAAAAAATCACAAAATACGGATCGCTATATATTGAAGGTATAAAATTGCATATTATTTCGCCGCTTGTTAATGAGGAAATCGCAAGACCAGCCAAAATAATTATTACAAAATGCACAAGCTGATCCAAAATAAAATATCTCACAAATTTATCGCTATCGCTCTTGAGCGAAATATCAATCTTTGTGCGGTCAATAAAGCCGTGCACAACTCCAAGCAGAATCACAACGCCGACTGTCGCAAAATTTAAATAAGGCAAAATCAAAAGCAAAGTAATGATGACGTGTATTCCCGCATGCGCAATCACGCCATAAACGCTTTCTGACTTCCATTTCACAAGCTTTGACGGTTGGAGCATAAAATCCGCAATCAGATGCGCTAAAATCAAATATAAAATGACCATAAAAAAATTAATAAATTTTAAAGTTGGTTTAAATGCGCTCGTTTTTCTTCATGCGATCAATAACATCAGTGCTGACTTTTGCCGCAAGAGCTGAATTTTCGCTTAATAGAGCGTCAAAATCAGACTTCTTTAATACAAAAATTTCACATTCTTCAATGGTTCGAGCTGTTGCATTTCTTGGACGATCAGAAACAAGAGCCATTTCTCCAAAAACGTCTCCGGCGCTCAATACAGCCATATTCGTCGTGTGCACCGCAAGCTCTTCAGAGCCTTTAAAAATCTCGACATTACCTTTTTTAATAATGTACATCGCATCGCCCGGATCGCCTTCCTTTATAACAGTGTAATTTACCGGGAAAAACTGCAAAACCGCGACTGAAAGAATTTTCTGAATTTCCTCATCCGACATTGCTGCAAAAAGAGGAAGCGCCTTCAAATTCGCAAAAGCTCCTTGTGTTTCGTCTGACATAAAAATGTGGGTTATAGCTTTATTATATCAAGAGTCAACGCCGTTTTCTACTTCCCCACGTCGTCTCAAACTTTTTACTGTTTTTTTAATCAAAGAGGCGAGCCTTTCTATTGGCTTTGCGGCAACGATAGTTAAAGCTGTTAAAGCCGTTGTAACGGCAATTGTCATAATCTCCCTTGAATAAGGACTAGGCGCGCCATAAACCCCGAGCGACTGAAATTCAGGAAAATGTTTATATATAAATCCTAAAAATATTTGAGACGCACATGATAAATCTCCGTATCTATAAAGCGCCAACTCCGCTATTCCATTGGCTAATGGCGTACATACCATTGCAGTCGACATCTTCGAAGCCATTTCGATTCTTTCATCGTAACTGTATTTAACCTTTCCGCTTCGCGCATCCAAAGTCTCTTTCATAACTTTCTTTAAAACTACATATGATATGGCTCCAAGAACTATATGTGGAGATAAATATACTATTGCACTTTCCAACGATGAAAACTGCGACATATCGGCATTAACTCGAGCTATAACCATGCCGCCGTCAAAAATGGAATACTCTATGCCATTAACTTCTCCGCCAAGAATTTTCATTGTTGCGGCATGAATCACCTCATGCGCGGGCGCAACTCCAGCAATCACACTTGCTCCAACTATTGCCCCTTTGTGTTTTTCAACAAACGAAGGTTCATCGTTTTCTACTTTGTCTAATTCTCTTTTTACCATAGCGTTATGATAAAGGAAATCATTGTATAATAATTTTATATACTTGTCAACACCTACTGCCTCCGTCCCCCTAATACTTGACATTTTCTCTTTTCTGTTATATAATTTAATAAACACGATAAAAACAAATATAAATATGCTACCTTTAAACCAAAGCAGAAAGATCGCACTTATAGCCGTAGGGTTATTCGTCGTATCGATCTCAATTTTGTTTACTGTTACGCAAAAAAGCTCGTTTATGTCCGACGATTTGAAGGCTCAAATTTTCGGAAATACAGTAGCTCACGAACAGTCTCCGGAAAGCTCTTCTGATCCGGTTGTAGTTATCCAAGCTGACAATAAAGTTGCATATGCAAGCCCAAGCTTTAAAACAGCCCTTGGCTACAGTGATGAAGATTTAAAAGACGCTGATTTTTTCGGACTCGTTCACTCAGGTGATGCAGGCGAAGTTGCAAAATTTATTACAAAAATCGTACAAGATCATAATGAAATGAAAAATCTTGGCCCATATAGAATTAAAGGAAGCGACGGTCAATATAAGGTTTATATGGCAAATGCGACCGTAAAAATGAGTGCAGGCAAGGTTACGCAAATCGTTATTACAATGAAAGATATTACAAAATCCGTCGAACAGATAAACAACGACGAGCAGACCGGCAAACCGATTCGCACGATGAAAAATGATCCGGATAAGAAAGTTATGGCAAGTAAGGTGTAAGAAAAACGCTTAAGATTTGCTAAATGGCCATAGTTTACCTAGGCATCTTTTTATCGCCTCCCTTCTTTCCTCTCTTCTAACCCTTTCAAAATGATCTAAAAGGGCTTCGGCACATGGTCGAAGAAAAGCGCGCATTATTACTTCACCATCTTCGCGAGTCAAACTTCGCGGTTCTTTGTTTCCCATTGTTTAGCTCTTTTACGGATTATCAATATAAATAAAAAGGTGTAAAAAATCAAGTTTAATTGCCAAACAATAGCTTTTGACTTAAAATTTGCCCATGGATGAAATTCGCCCAACAGATATAGATCAAAAATGGCAAAAAAAATGGAGAGAAACGAATCTTCATAATGCTGATTTTTTGGGAACGGATAAGCCGAAGTATTATAATTTGGTGATGTTTCCTTATCCTTCTGCGGCAAAACTGCATATCGGGCATTGGTATAACTATGGCGGTTCGGATTTGTGGGGACGATATATGCGCATGAAAGGATTTAATGTTTTTGAACCTATGGGATTTGATTCTTTTGGCTTGCCTGCTGAAAACTATGCGGTTAAAACCGGCGTGCATCCAATGGATTCGACTTATGAAAATATAAAAATAATGTGCGAACAATTGAGCGCTGTTGGCACAATGTATGACTGGGATAAAAAAGTTGTGACGAGCGATCCCGAATATTATAAATGGACCCAATGGATATTTTTGAAATTTTTTGAAGCTGGCTTGGCAAATCGAAGAATGGCTCCTGTGAACTGGTGCCCAAAGTGCCAAACATGCCTTGCTAATGAGCAAGTTAAAGAAGGCAAATGCGACAGATGTAGCAGCGAAGTTGTGAAAAAAGACATGGAACAGTGGTTTTTCAATATAAAAAAATATGCGGAAAGATTGCTGAATTTTGAAGGCTTGGATTGGCCGGAAAAGACGAAGATGATGCAGAAAGATTGGATTGGAAAAAGTGAAGGTGTGAATTTTAAACATAAAATTAAAGATCTTGATATTGAATTTGAAGTTTTTGATTCGATTCCGCAAACTTTTATGGCGCAAACCTTTGTGATAATCGCGCCGGATCATCCGCTTGTTAAAAGGCTTGTGGAAGGCACGGAACATGAAAAACCCGTTATGGATTTTGTGAAAAAAATCGAGAAAAAAAGATTAAATAAAAAATTCGATATTGATGCGGACATGGAAGGTGTTTTTACCGGAAGATATTCTGAAAATTACATGGGAACGGGAAAGGATTTGCCAATTTGGGTGGCGAGTTTTGCCCTTATGGACTATGGAACTGGAATTGTCGGCTGCTCCGCGCATGATGAAAGAGATTTTGCTTTTGCAAAAATGTATAACTTGCCTTTGCATCCTGTGCTTTTCCCTGAAGACAAAAGTCATGCTGAAAAAGTGAAAAATTTGGAAGTTTTTTATCGCGAACCGGATGGAATTTTGCACGAACCAAAAGAATTTGAAGGTATGAAATGGCATGAAGCTCGCAAACCGATTATCGATCATATTGAAAAGAAAAAATTTGGAACAAGAACAATAAATTATAAATTGCATGACTGGCTTCTCTCTCGTCAACGTTATTGGGGAGCGCCGATTCCGGTTGTTTATTGCGAAAAATGTAAGGCGGACGGCTCTGCGCCGGGCGGCATTGTCGCGATTCCGGAAAAAGATTTGCCGGTTTTGCTTCCAAGAAACGTTGATTTTATTCCACGTGGAAAATCACCATTACATTACTGCGATGAATTCATGAAAACCACTTGTCCAAAATGTGGCGGACCCGCAGAACGTGAAAGCGATACAATGGATACTTTTGTTGATTCTAGTTGGTACTTTTTGCGCTATCTATCGCCAAAAAATGAGGAAAACGCGTTTGATAAAAAAATAATAAAAAAGTGGATGCCGGTTGATATGTATATTGGCGGAGCTGAGCACGCGTGCATGCATTTGATATATGCGAGATTTTTCACAATGGTTTTGCACGACCTCGGATATATTGATTTTGATGAGCCGTTTAAAAGGCTTGTACATCAAGGGACTATCACAAAAGATTCTGCAAAAATGTCGAAATCAAAAGGAAATGTTGTGAGTCCGGATTCGTTTATTGAAAAATATGGAAGTGACGTTTTCCGCATGTATTTGATGTTTATTGGACCTTTTGTTGCCGGCGGAGATTGGAGTGATAAAGGAATAACGGGGGTCGCGAGATTTGAAAGAAAATTTAAGGATATTATTTTTGGGGACGATGAAGTGAAAAATAAAGAAGAAATGTTGCGCGTGATTCATAAAACAATAAAGCGCGTGACCGAGAGCATGGAGGCGTTTCAATTTAATACTGCGATTGCCGCAATGATGGAATTTACGAATGAAATCGGTGCATGCGGAATTGATGCGGAAAGCAAAAAAACAATGGTTCGCTTGATTGCGCCTTTTGCGCCTCATACTGCGGAAGAACTCTGGGAAAAATTAGATCAGAAATATAGCGTCTTCGATGTGAATGTGAGTGGCGGCTGGCCGAAATTTGATGAAAAATATTTGGTTACTTCAGTGCTTGAATTGCCAGTGCAAATTAATGGAAAACTTCGCGCAGTGATTACGGTCCCTGTCGATGATGCTAAAGAAAAAATTCTTGAATGCGCGAAAAATGAGTCAAACGTAAAAAAATACTTTGAAGGCGCACAAATTGTTAAGGAAATTTATGTGCCGGGAAAATTGGTGGGATTTGTGGTGAAATAAGATTCTTGTGCGATGATTTATCTGAAAGGTTAATGCGTACTTGCCTTGGTTTTTCGCAACAGTTTTTTTCTTTCTGATCTGGCTTTTTTGGCTTATTTAAGCTAAAATATCAGCAACAACATAATCTAAAAAATATGACAAATGTAGCGCAAAATCTTCATGAAAAATTCGTCTTTTATGGCAAAAACGCAAAAGAATGGATGCGAAAATGCGTATTACTTTTGCCGGAAATAAATAGACTGCGGATTTGGGAGAAAAAAGGATTCGGAAGCATTCACGAATACGCGGCAAAACTTGCAGGAATGAGCAGAAATTCGGTCGATGAGGCGCTTCGAATACTAAGAAAAGTGGAAGACAAGCCGGAATTGAGATGGGTTATTGATAAAAAAGGAATAAATGCAATCAAACCAATCGTCACAATTGCAACTCAAGAAACAGCGGATTTTTGGGCAGAAAAAGCCATGGAAATGAGCAAAAACACATTGGAGGTTTACGTGAAGGAGTTCAAAAAAGCGCATGTGGAAGAGAAAAATAACAAATCGGAATTCCTTCCTAGGAAGGAATTCTATGCTGTGCCGCAAGTACAAAATATATCAATGGAGCTCGATCCGGAAATCGCAAAACAACTTGAAAAACTCAAAGGCCAAGGAAATTGGAACGAACTAATGCAAAAACTTTTGGAGGCCTATAAATCACAAAATGAAGCCAAAAAGCCCATTCCTCAAGAAAATGCAAAAAGATATACGTCTGCAAAAATCAAAAAATATGTGCTTACTAAAACAAACAACACGTGTGCGTTTCCCAACTGTACGAAAAAGTACAAATACCTGCATCACGCTGATAGATTCGCGCTCACACACGAGCATAATCCGGATACGCTCATTCCTCTTTGCAAAGCGCATGAAAGATTGGCGCATGCAGGCCTGATTGAAAATGAAAACATGGCACCGGAAAACTGGCGAATAAAAACAACTGCGGATAAAGCCAGTGAAAAATGGCAAAAAGTAGATAAGTGGGTTGTAAAATATTATTCAGGTAACTTTGTGGGCACGGAAGAAGTCGTAGAAATAACATAAAGCGCGCACTTTTTACTATACCTTTTGCAGTAACACAACAAACTCCCCTTTTGGATTTTTAGTTTTGAAATGCGCGATAATTTCGCTGAACGATCCACGCAAAACTTCTTCATACATTTTTGTAAGTTCGCGGGCGATCACGACCTGCCAATTATCGCCGATTATCCCCTGAATTTGCTCAAGCGTGCGCACAATCCTGTGCGGAGATTCATAAAAAATAATTGCGCGCTCTTCCTCCAGCCAAGAATTAAATAAAGTTTGGCGACCTTTTTTTAGCGGCAAAAATCCGTAATAAACAAAGCTGTGCATGTGAAGTCCAGAAACTGAAAGCGCTGTCAAAAATGCTGATGCGCCCGGAATTGGAACAAGGTTTATTTGACTTGCCAGTGCGGCTTGAATCAATTTGTATGCAGGATCAGAAATACCGGGAGTGCCGGCGTCAGTTATCAATGCAATCGACCTGCCTTCGTCCAAAAGTTGAATTAATTGTGCAAGCTTGTGGTCGTCCGAATAAGAATGAAAGCTGATTTGCTGAGTATTTATTTCATATTTATCAAGCAAAATCTTGGAATGACGCGTGTCTTCCGCGGCTATGTAATCCACTTCCTTGAGCGTGCGGATGGCGCGAAGCGTGATGTCTTCAAGATTGCCGATTGGCGTTGCGACGATGTATAAAGTGCCTTTCATATGCGAAGTTTTTTAATTTTTGCTTTTGTGATTTTTGGCTTTGTTGCGTAAATGGGTGTGACTATTTTTTTCTCGCCCATCAAAAATCCGATTGTGTTTGCGATCGTGACTCCTATGCGCGTTCCCGTGAATGAGCCGGGGCCTTTATCAACTTCGATTTTACTTATATTTCCGCGCAAATCCGGATATTTTTTTATTAAACTTTTTAAAATTTCAAAAGCATGTTTTGCTGTTTTTTCGCTTGCTGTCCACGTTTTTTTAAAAACATTTTTGCCTGATTTTTTCAAAGCAATTTCGCAAACTTCACCGCTTGTGTTGATTTTTAGTGTGTACATCGGGATCAGTATATCAAAAATCAGCCTTTTTATTACTTGACTTGCTTTCTTTTACATGTTTTAATATTAACCTTACCTATATTTAATGGAAAGTGACCAGACACAACCTGCGAGACTAAATAAAAAAGAAAGGCTGCGTGAAGCCGTTCTTGCTTTGCATGGCACGCCTTTTAGTGACAAGGAACTCGTGGATCGCGACGAAAAGCCTGACTGGAGAATTGCCGTTTCCGAATATTTAGCAAAAATGGAGGAAAATCCCAACATTGACCAAGTTATTAATGCGCTTATGGCGCTCGATGTTTCCGAATGCCACACCCTTGCCGATTTTGATAAAATATTTGGAGACTTTAGAGGATCTGAATTGAGTAAATTAAACGCTGATGAGACGCAAATTTTTGCCGTAAAATGCATTATCAAGTCTCTTCAGGTGATGATTGAGGCTCTTTCAAAATTACCTTCTTTTTCTGATTTAGAAAAAGCTAATTTTGATTTAAATTTATTAAGTGAAGCCAAGAAAATTATTGCGCTTTGTGATGAAGTTTGCACAAAATTAAATGGCGTTTCAGGATTTATTGATAGCGAACTATTTAAAATGGCCTCCACTTTTATCGGACATGACGCTGGAACTATTATTTATCTTACAAGAAGTTACCTTGGGTCTTTAATCTCTAGTTTAAAAAAATTGGCGGAAATAGATAAGCCGGAATTAAACCAAAATAATGTTGACTGGATTGCAAAAATAAAACTTTATTTATCTCAAACATACGATCATTACACCCACTTGATGGCTCAAGTTTATAAAGCTAATCTTTCCATTATCACGGGGCAACCCACCATGGAAAAATTTGATATAAAAGAAGCTCTTGTGCCTGCGATGCAACAAAACGCCAATAGATTTGATTACGAGATTAGAGAATCTGATGGTCTGTCGGCTGCCGACCCTATTAATGGAACTATTCTATGCGATATAGAGCCCGGCTTGAAGTTAAATGCCGATCCAAATGCTCTTGCATTAATAGCGCACAATACAATAAAAAATCCTCTTAAGATTTGTGGACGAGCAGGAGAAGGTCACGAAGGAATATGTGTTATCGTCAGTGCGAGGAGACTCCCCAATGGCTCTATCTCAATATTTATTAAAGATACTGGAGTTGGAATTTCCGATGACGCGATGAGAAAGCATTATAAAGACAAAGCACTCGTAAAACTTGAGCACGGAGAAAAACTTAGCCTATTTGAGGAATTGTTGATCGATGAGCAATGGAGTGAACACCTTCCACCTGCTGCGATAAGCAGAAGACTATTTGATCGAGGTGAAAGCTTTTCCGGTGGCACGGGCGTTGGACTCCATCTTGTTAAAAATATTATAGATGCACATCAAGGACATGTTCGAATTTTTAAACATCCAAAATATGGCGCCGGAGTCCAAATGATTTTTCCAAACATTGCAAATAAGGATGAAGCTGAAAGACAACGCTTAACAACCGAAGCGCGCACAGATTTATTATTTGAACATTTGCCGGAACAATTTTAAGAACGGGTCGCCGCTTAATACATTTTTTTCAACTCCACTCCCTGATAAAAATATTTGATTATCTCTTCTGCTGTTTTGCCTGCCACAGCCATTCCTGTGGCGCCACAACCGCTCAAACCAACGCCGTGGCCCGATAGGGCTCCAGTCTTACAATATGGGTCTGAAATGGCTTGCAAATAAGGCGTATCATTCCATCCCCAAATTTCTTTTGCACTGCGTGTTTTGCCATCGCTGGATGAAAAATAAGGCGTTTTTACAAGCTTATCTGCATATGTGACAACAATCCCCTGCGTTTCAACTGCCGCACGAACTGTATTTGATGAACGTTTTTCAAAGCCATAACCGAGATATTTTTGAGAAACATTTGGATTATCATCAAGATTATATGGCGCGCCTTCAAATTTCTTCGCTACATCAATATAAAATTTCGCATATGTGCGAGCCAAAATCATAATTGTTTTTATTTTTTCGCTATGATCACCATTTGAAACTTCCCCAATTCCTTTTATATAATCTTCAAGCGAAAGCTCATTAATCAAGCGTAATTTCCCGTTATAATAAGCCGCTTCCAAAGTGCCGCGGAAAAGATTATCATTTAATTTTACATTCCAATCCGGCCTGTTTTCATAATTTTTAATTTCCAAAATGGCGCCATTCAAAGATTCGACGCGAACGGGATTCGTGGAAGTTATTTTGCTCAATACCCCTGCTGCGGTTTTTAAAGAAATTTCATACACACCACTCGTATATTTTATAGTCACCTCATCGTTTTCATGCAAATTAACAAGCGTTTTTTGCGCAGAAACAAGGCTAAAATCACCATTTGCAGTCATAATCGGCTCACCATTGAACTTTGATAATAAAATTCTTATATTCCCACCTTTGTCGTCTTTTAAAGTTTCGGCAACTTGATTTCCATAAACACGAACTCTCACGCTAACTGGCATTCTTGTTAAGACTGCATCACCTGCTTTTAACTTAAATCTAAAACTTGAAATGCCTTTTGTTTGCGGAGCGATAAGATCAAACTTGATTGTTGCAACTTCCCCGGGTGCAATTTTATTTTCTTCCATTGTCCAATTTTTCATTTTAAACATTGAAGATGATTCCATGACTTGAATTTGATTTATGCCGGATTTTGTCCAAGTTGCGCCACCAACGTTTTTGAATTTTACCCAAACACTTGTAGCTCCACCTATATCAGCCGTATTTGGCGCACTCATTCCAAAAACCTTGTGATCAAAAAGTCTATTATAAGTTGGAATTGTGAAGTCTATTGTTTCACCTTGAATGTTTTGAATCCCTTTTACGGTCGGCACTATTGTTTCAACGTAATCTCCGGAAATATTTGGCGTCGTCACTTCAAACGTGAATTTTCCAATCTCTCCAGGATTAACTTTTGCGTTTAATAAAGCGCCGATTGATTTTGTTCTTGATGCTGTTTCAAGCGTTACCGGATTATCGCCATAATTCACCCAAGGGACGTTTCCTGTGTTTTTAAGTTCTAGCGTGCCGCTAAGCTTTGTGCCGGACTGCGCTATCCCTTGCGGCAAAACAGCGGTCACAATTGCATAAGTATAAACAGGCGGAGCGATGTTTACGGGAATTTTTATATATTTTTCGAGCTTCACTTTATTATTTATAAAAGGTGCCATTTCAAACATCACAACTCCCGGTTTGTTTTTTGAAGTCATTGAAATTGTGAAAGTCATCGTATCTCCCGCGCCTGCTGCAAAATTAAGTGCGGTTGAAGTAAATTCGATTTTGTCATTAAATGATTTTGGATCTGTCACGACAAGCGTTGTTCCGACCGGCCAAGTCACGTTCCCCGTATTCTTAAGCCTTATTTGAAGATCACGTGTTTTCGAAGGATCAATATTTATATAATATACATCGGATAAATTGTCATAATCATAACCCTTGTCTTTTTGACGTTTAAAAAATGTTGTTTCAAAGGTTGTATCGATTTTTTGCGCCGCAAGTTTTCGAATAACGTCCATTTTTGAATAAATGAATTTACCCGGACAATCTGTTGCGGCAACATCCTTATGCCCGATTATATTTGGTAATTTTTTTCCACGGAACATTGAATAGCCCGTAGGATCAATCCCATAAAGTATGCTTTTTTCTCTTATTAAAGCCGCGAGAGAAAGTAACGCTTTCTCCGGAATCTCATCGTTGTCGTAACTACCAAGAATTGCGATTCCGATTGAACCTGTGTTTGCAGTACCGGCATGTGCACCAATAACAGCTTCCCCGCCGGCACGCCCTTCGTAAATATTTCCTTCGCGATCTATTATATAGTTATATCCAATGTCGCCCCATCCACGCGTGAGTGCGTGATATGAATAAATTTCACGAATTTTTTGTTTTGGATTATCGAGATTTGCTTTTGAATCCGTATGATGAATAACAAACTTTGTGATTTTTTTCGCATATTCAATTGGCCAAGTGAGCACTTGCCCTGCGGAATTTGTGCTTACTCTGCGAACAACTTGAAGCTCATCTGAAAACTTTTCTACATACTCACTATCGACTTTTTTAATGTTTGGAATCGTCCTATTACCATTCCAAACGCGCCAACTTTCATCCGCGCCCCACTGTGCTCTTGAAATAATTTTTAAAGGCGTATAAGCGGCCTCCGCTTTATCTATATTCGTGAAATTTGCGAATTGTAGAAAAATTCCCGCGACGATTAAAAGTACAAAAGTTTTTTTCAAATTCATAGTACGTTTAATATAACCCATGCTTAAAATATCCGCTATAAAATGCCCTTTACAATGAGCCGTGTTTTGTGTAAATTAAAAGTGTCCATTTTAAAAAGGTCTCCAAAATAGAAAGGAGCTTTTAGCGAAGTAAGTTTTTGGATTTTGCGCTTTGAATTTTGTAATTTATATAAGTATGGCTATTTCTTACAGCCTCAAATATCAGAAATCAAATCTGTTTCATAAAGTTTTTATTGAGAAAGAAGGTGAAGTCGTCCTTCTCGACAAAGGTTTACGCTTAAAGGGTAAAGGCGCAAACGATCACGGTGAAATAGTAAATTTTTCCGATATAAAAGAGCTTAATTTAAAAGAAGACATTCTAACTTTTACGACTTTCACAAAAGATTGCTATACATTGAGTAATGCCGGAACTGCTTTTAATGAATTTGCGCACGATTTCTTTAAAGTTAGAAATGAATTTATATTAGGCGCGCTTTTTTTGAAACAAGGCGATCTTATTGCCAATTTTGATTGTGCTTTTGAGAGAACAAATCCTGCAGGTAAAATGATCACAAAAGGCCAAGGCATAGTAAAAATCTTTAGCGAAGGGATTGTTGTTGTGCCGGAATTAAACGATTCTTTCTTGATTCCCTTCTCGTTTTTAAGCTTCCACGATTTTGATGAAGATGAATATACATTCAAGTGCGTTTTAGATAGTGGAATAACAATTATGTTTTCCAGACTTGAAAATGAATATGAAAGTTTTCAAGAAAAAGTACACGCAGCTCTTGGACTTTATTATGACAAAATTTTGCGCGAGATGATAAATCTTTTTATGGATTTTGGATCTGAAGTTATCGTCAAGCTCGCAAAAATAATGAAGAATGGAAGTGCGGTTAGTTTAAAGGCGATTAAAAAAATCGATAAAGCTCTTGCTGATAAAATGATGGAACTTGTTTTGCGTGATGAAATTATGAAGCAAAGCCTTGAAAGTTTCCTTAAAACCGATGACGACCACACATACATTGGAATTCGTGTTGTAAACGGCAAAAAAGACGTGTTTAGATTTTCACTTATGTTCGCTCTTCCGGAGAAAAATGTCGTTGCATGCACCACCGGATACTTTGATGGCGAAATAAAAAGAATTAATGAAACTTTGTTTTTCAAAATAATCATGGAGCGCGGAAATGCAGAAGAAAAAATATCACATAAAATTCTTGAAATAAATCAGTCGCTTGTTTTGATGAATTTTATTCTTGATCCTTTGTATCGTGATAAAAAAGAAATGCGAAGATCAATTTATAAAATGGCTGTAAGAAAACTTCCATTCTTACGAATTTTGCGAAAATCTTTTGTCGCATCTTTGCCAACAATTCTTCCTAATATTTTTGCAAAAAATCTTGAAGCTGTTTTTGAAAAAGCGAAAATTTTAAATGGGCAAAATCACTCCAACCATAGCAGTGAAGATTCGCAGGAGTAAGCGATTAAAAAGGGGTTGTTAATTCCCTGCTAATGCACTAAAATTATAGATACTATATTTTAATATCTAACAATTTTGATTATGCCAACAGTACATATAAAAGATGCAGACTTTGAACAAGAAGTTTTAAAATCCGAACTTCCGGTATTGGTAGATTTTTTTGCAACATGGTGTGGCCCATGCAGAATGATGGGACCAATCATTGATGAACTATCAGAAGAGTACGTCGGAAAAGTAAAAATTTTCAAAATGGACGTTGATGAAGCTCAACAAACTGCAACGAAGTATGGAATTCAAAGCATCCCAACATTGATTTTCTTTAAAGCCGGAGAGCCCGTTGATAGTGCAATTGGATTTCAATCAAAAGATGCATTGAAAGCTAAGCTTGATGCCCTGCAAGCAGCTTAAGGTCTATTTAGAGCGGATTTATCGCCGTTTAAAAAAGGCACTGCTGATCAGATGATTCGTCGAAATTTATATTTATAGCCGATTTTCTTGGCAATCTTTTTGCTTTTTCGGATTCCATGACTGCAATTTCATCCGCTAAATTATTATATTCATTACTTGCGTGTCCTTTTACCCACTGCCATTCAATATTTATTCCTTTTAAATCTTTATCCATCTCTGCCCAAAGATCTTTATTTTTCTTGCGTTTCCAATTTTTTGTTAACGTTTGAATTAATAGACTTGAATCAGAAAAAATTGTTGCATAATTTTTTTTATTTTTTTTGAGCCATTTTAATGCTCCAATTACACCCATCATTTCCATGCGATTATTGGTTGTGTATGCGTCATTTCCGCTGATGACAATTTTCTTATCATCATCAAATATTATTGCCGCCCAACCACCAGGACCGGGATTTCCAAGACAACTACCGTCTGTAAATATTTTGCTTTTTTCTTTTTTCATACTATATTAATAATATATCATTTAACCCTCACTTCAAATGGCAAAGAAAAAAGTTGCTAAGAAGGTCGCAAAAAAAGCAGTTAAGAAAGTTGCGAAAAAAGTTGCGAAGAAAAAGAAGAGATAATCGCTAAAGTTTAAATACTGTAGCAAAATAAAAACCCTTGCTTCCTTAGTAGGGGTTTTTTAGTTGTGTTTTTTTAATTCGTTTGCATATTTACACGCACTTCCGGGAATGCTTTTTCAAATAATTTTACGCAATCAGGATAATCCATTACATTTCCCCCGGATTTTTGAACGAATATCTGAAACATCCAAGAATAGGCATCCTGTTCGCATAAATCGATTGTCGTTTTAAGGCCAATAACATTTGCAACGTGCATAAAATCGGCCACAGCAGTTCTATATTCAGGAGCAACATCACCACCGCTTTTAAATGCTCCTATTAATTCTGCAAGCGCTTCATTTCTTATACCATTTTTATGAGCTTGTTCGTGCCCAAGAGTTTGAGTTGCAAATTCAAGATCGCGAAAAATAACAGGGTCAGCCGTTATGCCGGTTGCATCAACCATGCCTGCAATATCTCCGGGAAGTGTTTCTAAATTTACTTCTTCCGCGCTAAGGCCAGTTTTCATCAATGCAATTCTTGCGTTTTTTAATTCTATTTTGTGCTGTTCGTATAATGCGATTTCGTGAGCACGTGCAATTTTATCCGGATTTAAACGTTTTTTATCCGGATCATTGTCTTGCGCGAACCATGTTGCTAAAGTTTGTGACATATATCTATTATACTTTATTTTTGTGGCTTTTACAAGCCAAATAAAATTACTATTGACAATTTTTACGAGTTTTGATATTGTATCAACGTATTAACACGTTAAAACAATAGAATGTCTGAAAAAGCAATAAATACAGTTGAAGCAAAAGAATTGTTTAATGCGATCTCAAAGCTAAAAAATGCTGATGAGTGTCGCAAGTTTTTTCGTGATCTTTGCACTCTCTCTGAGCTAACAAGTATGATTGAAAGACTCCAAGCCGCAAAATTAATTCAAAAAGATACTCCTTATAGAAAAATTAGCCAATTGACCGGTGCCAGCACAACGACTGTTACGAGAGTTGCGCATTGGTTCCATCATGGACAGGGCGGATACAAGCTTGTACTTGGTAAAACCAAATAAATAATCCAAGTAAGTTTGTATCAATCTGTCCCGCATATGCGGGACTTTTTATATATTTAACAACTTAAAAAATAATGAAAAAAACCAGATTAAAAATAGCAATACAAGGCAAAGGCCGTTTAAGCGATTCGAGCGTTGAACTCTTGAGCTCATTGGGTCTTAAATTCCAACCAAATGGAAGAAATTCGCTTGTTTCGTGCCAAAACTTCCCATTGGATATTCTTTTTATCAGAGATGATGATGTCCCGGAATATGTTAATCGCGGTGTCGCTGATTTTGGAATTGTTGGAGAAAATGTTTTTCGAGAGAAAAAATGTTCCGTAAAAATTATAAAAAAACTCGACTTTGGTTCGTGCTCGTTGATCATTGCTGTTCCTAAAATGTCTGGCATTAAATCTTTAAACGAGCTTGAAGATAAAATTATCGCAACTTCTTATCCACAAATTTTATCTGAATATCTTAAAGAAAATGGCGTCAGTTCTTCCGCCTTAAAACTTAAAGGATCGGTTGAACTTGCTCCGCTGGTTGGGCTTGCAGATGCTGTTTGCGATATAACAAAAACCGGACAAACATTACGCGAACATGGCCTTATAACTATAGCGAAAATTATGGACTCACAAGCTGTTTTGATTGAAAGTCCTAATCAAAATTCTAATAAATCTAATTTTTATAAACTATGGAGATCTTAAATACTAAAAATTTGTCAGTTGAAAAAATCTTATCACGCATTAAGCGCGTGCAAAGTAAAAAACAAGATGTCGAGACGTCTGTGAAAAACATTCTTATGAGTGTTAAAACCGGTCGCGATAAAGCTGTTTTTAAACTCACGGAAAAATTTGATGAAGTTAAACTAACGTCTTTGAAAGTTGATGTGCGTGAAATTACAGATGCTTATTCGCAAGTTAGCCCAGCGCTTTTACGAGCTTTAAAACGAGCAAAACGAAATATAGTAAAATTTCACAAAGCTAATTTAATAAAAAAGGGACCTGTCGTTGAAACCGAAAAAGGCGTGAAATCATGGCGTGAATTTCGACCAATTGAAAAAGTTGGCTTATATGTACCTGGCGGGAAAGCGGCTTATCCTTCAACTGTTTTGATGCTTGCTGTTCCGGCAAAAATTGCAGGATGCGAGAAGGTAATTATTTGTACGCCTGTGGATAAATTCGGTAAATGCAATCCTGCTGTTCTTGTTGCGGCTGATATATGCGGTGTAAGCAACGTATATAAAATCGGCGGAGCGCAAGCGATTGCTGCAATGGCTTATGGGACCGAAACCGTTCCAAGGGTATATAAAATTTTTGGACCAGGCAATCAATATGTAACAACCGCAAAAATGCTTGTTTATGGCGAAGTTGATATTGATATGCCGGCCGGACCTTCAGAAGTGCTTATTATCGCAGATAAAGATGCAAATCCAAGGTGGATAGCTGCTGATGCGCTCTCTCAGCTTGAACACGGAGAAGATTCGCAAAGCATCTTGATTACTTTTTCTGAAGATTTTGCGCGAAAAGTTATTGAAGAAATGAAATCGCAGATTCGCGAGCTATCACGAAAAAATATAATTGCTGAATCTTTTGGAAAAAGTTTTGCCATTATTGTTGATTCTGAAGAGCAAGCGTGCGAAATCACCAATGAATATGCGCCCGAACACTTGGAAATCATAACCAAGAATCCGCGAAAAACGCTCAAAAAAATTAATAACGCAGGATCTGTTTTCCTTGGTGAATATTCCTCGGAACCGCTTGGAGATTATGCTTCCGGAGCTAATCACACGCTACCAACTTCCGGATATGCAAAAATGTTTAATCCGCTGTCCGCTGAATCGTTTGGGAAAATGATGCAAGTCCAGAAAATATCAAAAGCCGGCATCAAAAGACTTAAAAAAACAGTTGAAATAATCGCAGAAAGCGAAGGCCTTACTGCACACAAAAAAGCTATAACAATAAGAGACTATGATTAAAAAACTTGTCAGAAAAAATATCGAAAAATTAAAGCCATATTCGTGCGCCAGAATGGAATACTCCGGTGAAGGACTGTTTATGGATGCAAATGAAAATCCTTTGCAAAGTGTGAAAATCGGCTTAAAAGTTGGGTTAAATCGTTATCCCGATCCTTATGCGATGGATCTACGAAAAAGTTTATCAAATTACCTTAGAGTTCCGGCGAAAAATATATTTGTCAGCTCTGGATCTGATGAAATCATAGATCTTCTTATGCGAATTTTTCTGAATGAAAATGATGAAATTGTTATATTCGAACCAACCTATGGGATGTATAGGGCCTCCGCTGAGGCTGCAAATGCAAAAGTTAAAGTCTGCCTTCTGAATGCTGATTTTCAAATAGATTTTCGCGCTTTACCTCGATATATTTCAAAAAAAACAAAGATGATTTTTATATGCAGACCTAATAACCCGACCGGAAATTTGATTTCTGAAGATGACGTCATAAGTGTATGCAAAATGTTTGATGGAATTGTCGTTGTCGATGAAGCATATATAGAATTTTCGTCTGCAAAATCGGTTTCTCGACTAAGCCCATTAATTCAAAACCTCGTTGTGCTTCGAACTTTTTCAAAAGCTTGGGGACTCGCAGGAATTCGAGTCGGATACGCGATAACAAGCGCGGAAATAATAAATTATTTGAATAAAGTTAAACTGCCTTATAACGTCAGCGCCGTTTCTCAGTATATTGCGACTTTGGCTTTAAAAGAACCAAATCAAATGATTAAATTACGAGATAAAATAGTTTCCGAACGAGAAAAGTTAAAAAATATTCTTGAAAAAATGGGTTTTAAAGTTTTTCCGAGTGAAGCGAATTTTTTGCTTATAAAAAGTGAATATTCGGATAAAATTTTTGAAAAACTTATTGAAGAATACCGCATTATCATACGTCGATTTAAAAATAAACCTTTAGTCGAAGATTGTTTCAGGATAAGCATCGGCACGCCTCAGCAAAATAGTTTATTATTAAAATCTATTAAAAAAATTGTATATGGAACCAATTAAAATCGCTTTTTTAGATAGAGATGGCGCACTCATATTTGAGCCACCGGACACAAAACAGATCGATTCGATCGATAAGCTTAAAATTTTACCTGGCGTTATTGATGGGCTAAAAAAACTGCGTGATAGCGGCTATAAACTTGTCATGATTTCGAATCAAGATGGCGTCGGCACAAAATCTTTCCCAAGAAAAGACTTTGAAGGACCGCAAAATGAATTTTTACGATTACTCAAAGTTGAAGATTTGGAATTTTATAAAATTTTTATATGCCCACACAAGAAAGAAGAAAATTGTAGCTGTAGGAAGCCAAAAATTGGACTTTTAAAAACATGGTTAAAATCTGAAAAAATTGATTTTGAAAAATCATTTATGGTTGGTGATCGAGAAACCGATATGCAATTTGCGAAAAATCTTGGCATACGCGGAATAAAAATGGAAACCAATGGAAGATTTCCAAGAATTGCAGTGCATACAAGAAAAACAAATGAAACTGATACCTTTGTTCTTGCGAATTTGGACGGCACCGGAACGTATGAAATAGATACAGGGCTTAGCTTCTTCAATCACATAATGGAACAGCTGTCTAAACACTCTTTAATTGATTTGTGCGTTAAAGCTAACGGCGATTTGAATGTCGACGAGCACCACACAATTGAGGATATCGCTATAACGCTCGGTGAAACGCTAATAAATGCTCTTGGAGAAAAAAGGAGTATAAAGCGTTATGGCTTTCTTATGCCGATGGACGACTCTCTTGTTGAAGTCGCAATTGACCTTGGAGGCAGGCCTTATTTTGTGTTTAACTGCGAATTTAAAAGAGAAAAAGTCGGTGATTTGCCAACAGAGATGATTGAACACTTTTTCAGGACACTTAGCGATTCTTTGAAGGCAAACATACACATCAATGTGAAATATAGCAGAAATGAACACCACAAGATCGAAGCCATGTTCAAAGCGTTTGGAAAAGCCTTGAGAATGGCTTGTGAAAATGATAAACGAGCAAAAAATACTTTACCAACAACAAAAGGAATTATATGAAAATCGGAATAATAAATTATGGAGGAGGAAATTTAAAAAGCGTTACTAACGCGTTAGTCCGGCTTGGGCAAAATTTTGAAGTCTTGGATAGTCCGAGCCGGCTTGAATATGTTGATAAAATCATTTTTCCGGGAGTTGGCTCTGCAAAAAACGCCATGAATGAACTTAAGAAAAAAGGTTTTGTTGAGCCAATCAAAGCTTTAAAGAAGCCATTTCTTGGGATATGTCTTGGTATGCAACTTCTTTCCGAATTCTCGGAAGAAGGAAAAGCAAAATGCTTGGATGTAATCCCGGGTAAAGTTAAAAAATTTCAATCCGGTGAACTCAAAATTCCTCAAATCGGGTGGAATAAAGTTAATGTTGTGAAAAAAAATGCCCTTTTTGATGAAATAAAAGATCAAGATTATTTTTATTTTGTGAATTCGTATTATTTTGATGCGCAAATAAAATACACAATCGGAACTACTGATTATTGCTTAAAATTCGCCTCCGCTATATCTAAAAACAATTTTTACGCAGTCCAATTTCACCCTGAAAAGTCAGGCGAATCAGGATTGAAATTATTATCTAACTTTTGTAACAAATGTTAATTATACCCGCAATAGATATCATAAATGGCGAATGCGTCAGACTCCGAAAAGGAGACTATGGTTCAAAAACCGTATACTTTAAAAATCCCGTAAAAGTCGCACGAAAATTTGAAAAAGATGGAGCAAAAATGCTTCACATTGTGGATCTGGATGCTGCAAAATCAGGTAAGCCAGAAAATCTGAAAACGATAATTAAAATCAGAAAAATTGTAAATATCCCGATTGAAATTGGTGGAGGGATACGTTCACTTGAAATCGCTGATAAATACATTAAAGCCGGCGTGAATAGATTAATTATTGGCACGAAAGCAATTGAAAATCTTAATTTTATCAAAGATTTAATAAAAAGATTTGGTGCTGAAAAAATAGTTGTCGGCCTTGATGCAATCAACGGCAAGCTTGCTACTAACGGATGGCTTAAAAAAAGCAATATCGACTATCTTGTGTTTGCCAAAAAACTCAAGAAAATCGGCATAACTGAGATTATTTTCACTGATATTTCAAGGGATGGTATGTTAACGAAACCAAATTTTAAAGCGATTTCGGAACTCGCTCGGATGAATTTTAATTTAATTGCATCCGGTGGTATTTCTGATATCTCTGATGTTGAAATATTAAGCGGATTAAACATTTACGGTATAATAATCGGAAAAGCTTTATATGAAAATAAGGTGTGTTTGCGCGAAGCCGTTGATGCCGTAAAGCCGCTTACAAATCTGACAAAACGCATTATCCCCTGCCTTGATGTTGCGAATTCAAGGGTTGTAAAAGGCATAAATTTTAAAAATTTGAAGGATAGCGGAGATCCTGTCGAGCTTGGCAAAAAATATTCCGAGGAAGGCGCGGACGAGCTTGTTTTTCTTGATATAAAAGCCACAAAAGAAAATAGAAAAACAACACTTGATATGGTGCGAAGAATTTCTGAAAATGTTTTTATTCCATTTACAGTCGGCGGAGGCGTATCAAATATCACAGATATTAAAAATTTGCTTTTGAGCGGGGCCGATAAAGTCTCAATAAATACCGCGGCTGTTCTTAATCCTGCTCTTATTTTTAAAGCCGCTAAGAAATTTGGCAATCAATGTATTGTTGTCGCAATTGATGCGAAAAAAATAAATGGTAAATATAAGGTTTTCACGAGAGGCGGAAGCCAAAAAACCGGTTTAGACGTTTTTGAATGGACGAAAAAGGTTGAATCTTTGGGAGCTGGCGAAATTCTTTTGACTTCGATGGATCGCGATGGAACAAAACGCGGATTTGATATCGAATTACTTGAAAAAATTTCTTCCGCTGTAAAAATTCCGGTAATTGCGTCCGGAGGAGCGGGATCTTTAAAGGATTTGAAAATAGCTTTAAATGAAGGAAAAGCCGATGCCGTTCTCGCCGCTAGTTTATTTCACTTTAACGAAATTTCAATTTCACAAGCAAAAAAATATTTATCAAAATTTAACATACCAATGCGTATATGAAAAAAATAATTGGCTTAATACCGGCGATAATCCAGGATAAAAACACGAGTACCGTGCTAATGCTTGGCTATATGAATCAGGAATCGTTTAATAAAACTTTAAAAAAAAAGCGCGTTTGGTTTTATAGCAGATCAAAAAAACGTTTGTGGATGAAAGGCGAAACAAGTGGCAGTATTTTGGCATTTATAAGCGCAAAGTTTGATTGCGATAATGATGCGATTTTGATTAAAGCTGTGCCAGCCGGACCAACCTGTCACACGGGGAAAACATCTTGTTTTGAAGATGAGCCTGATTATCTTTATTTTTTGAAAAAGCTTTTCGAGCTTATAAAAAGCCGTAAAAAGCTCATGCCTAAAAATTCTTATACGAGCTATCTATTTAAAAAAGGATTAAATAAAATGTGTGCGAAAATTAAAGAAGAATCCGGCGAAGTTATTTTAGCGGCAAAAAAAGAAACCAAAAAACGGCTTATAGAAGAGAGCTCTGACCTGCTTTATCACTTGATGGTTTTGCTTGCATCCAAAAAAGTCGATTTAAAATCTATAATTGAAGAACTCCAAAAGCGAAATAAAGATTGATTCTTATTTGCTTAAACTCGCAATTTCCTTCGCCAGCTTATCCAGTCCAAGATTGCCGACACCGCCTTGATGCTTGGACTGTTTGAGCATGGAAACGATTGATGATTTGTCGATTTTGATTTCCTTAAGATGAGAACCAACTTCACGATAAGCATCACGAAAAGACATTCCGCCCTTTACCATTTCGAAAGCTTTGTGCGCGGAAAAAAGTTCAGGCACCATGTTGTCGAGTAATTTTTCTTCATTTGGAACAATGTTTTTTATGACAACTGACATTGCTTCGAGTGACATTTTCGTGTAGCGCAAGCCAAGAAATAATGGGCGCTTAATTTCCTGTCCATCTCTGTGATATCCGGAAATTTTGTTGATGTAATTCATGATCATTTCATTTCTGCATGCAACAACCGTTGCTGTGCGACCGCGAATCAATTCGCAAACATCAAGATTTTTCTTTTGCGGCATGATTGATGAGCCTGTTGAAATATTATCCGGAACATGAAAAAAATTAAATTCCTGAGTCGTGAAAAATAATAAATCACAAGCAAGTTTATTGAGAGTCAGCATAATTTCTATGCAAGCTTCAAGAGTCATTCCTGCGATTCTTCCGCGTGAATTGTGGCAATAAATAACGTTGCTTTGCGTCCTTTTAAAGCCAAGATCAGCTGAAAGCTTATCACGATCAAATGCAAATGGAGAACCAAAACCAGCACCACTCCCAAGTGGATTTTGATCGACGAGCGTATCTGAAATCGCGATCATCATCTTGATATCGTCGAGCAAATTTTCCGCAAAAGCACCGTACCAAGTCCCGACAGAAGTCGGCATCGCCTTTTGCATATGCGTATAACCGGGCATTGGCATGAATTCATATTTTTTCGCCATATCAACCAAATCCTTGGCGAGCTTTAATGCGACTTTTTTCATATCAGCGAGCCTGTCTTTCATAAAAAGCCTTTCTGTAACCAAAATCTGGTCATTGCGTGAACGTGCCGTGTGAATCTTTTTTCCAATTTCTCCATAATTTTCGACGAGATAATTCTCGATTTTCGTATGACAATCCTCGTCTTCGACGGTTAAAACAAACTTTCCCGCATTATAAAGTTTTGTAATTTCTGCGAGACCTTTTTTTAATTGCTCCAATTCTTTAGCTGTGATTATTCCATGGCGATGCAACATTTTGCCATATCCAAGCGATCCTTGGACATCATATGGAATCAATTCTTGATCGCGAAGAATATCTTCACCCGCATTATATTCCTCAACCACAGGATCAATTTTCATGGCGGAAGATTTATACCAGAGTTTTCTTAGTATAGGTTTTTTTGTTGTTTTAGGCATACCAATGTTTTTGATAATTGATTATTGACTATTATAAATTAAGCTTCAGCGTCTTATAACCATTTATGGTCGCAACTGCCGCTAATTTTGGCATATCATATAACCTGCATGCGGCCGCAAGCATAAGGACTTCGTCCGTGAGATCACCACTACAATCCGGAACAATGATATCTGAAATATTATCCGTACCAATCGATACATTCACGCCAGCCTCAAGCATTTCATCAACTTGCGCTATAGAATTATGAACCGGCGCCATCTTATCTTTATGCTGTTTCATTGTAATCACTGCTTTTGGGCAAACCGTCACGTTCGTGCCCGTATCAACCATTTTTTTATAAATTCTTTGACGATCTTCCGTTGATTGACATGACACGGAAAGCGCATGTATAAGCGTTACGCGGCCTTCCATGTGATTCTCCACGACTTTATCCAAAAACCATTCCGTATCTTTTTCGAGCGGATTATTTTCCTGATCTATGTGAACATCTATATCTTTATTCAGGTTTTTTGCCATGGAAAATAAAAAGTCCGCGTGCTTTCTACCTCCGTCCCCGAATTTCCGGTCTCTCGACGGCAAGCCTCCAACAACATCACAAATTGCGCATGCTTTTTCGAATAAATCAACTTTGCGTTTATCGAAATCCGTCGCCTCTTCATTCAAAAAACCTTCAAGCGGTTGCGGTGCAAGCTGAAGAATAAATTTCCCTTTATACTTTTCACGCATTTCTGCGGCTGTATTTATGCAAAGCATATCAACGATATTGTCCGCGTCGACAAATGTGCGGCAAGCAATGATTCCCTGCTCCATAAAAAGGGCTATTGCATCATCAAAACGCTTTATCAGCGATTCTCGCGTGTGCGCTTTTTTGATATCACGATTTAAAACCCACTTTTCTTCCATCAAGGTATTTGAAAGCGCAAAATTCTCTTCTGTGAGCGTATATGCGCGATCCAAATGCGCATGACAATTAACCATTCCCTTGGTCTTTGCGACCTCTTTTAGAAAAAGCTCCTTGAAAAGAAATTGTTTTGGCATATTGTTGTTGAAAATTCTGCTTTGTATTTTACCTTCTCATTCTTTTTTTGACAAGAAATAGACGCCAAAAATAAGCAAAAACATGCCTGCCATCTGCATAATCGTCACGGACTCGCCAAGAAATATAAATCCTAAAATCGCAACGAAAAACGGAGAAGTGAGCTCAAGACTAGTAACCTGAGCGGCCTTTAACCTTTTTAATGCTTCATAATAAAGAAGTATTCCAACTCCTGCGATTACTCCGTTTATAATTTGATAAACATTGCTTACGTAAAATGCATTTGTATAAATTAAATAAGCAATAAGCATAACTGCGCCTATTCCAAATCTATAAAAAGTCGTAACACCGGCATTAGTGTTGCTCAGGTATTTTCGCGCAACCATTCCCGTCGTAGCCCATGCAATAGTCGCAATAAGCATAAAATAATCCTCTTTTGTACCAATGCTAAAATTCCTCAAGCTATCCACGTCTTTTGCTACCACAAAAAATGCAGCTAAAAACATGAATGCAACACCAATATAATCATACTTTGTGATTTTATCGCTCTTCAAGAAGAAATATCCAATCAATAAAATGAATATTGGCTGGATGTGCCCTATCACAGAATAATTTACGACCGATATTTTCGTTATGGAATAAAAATATATAAGATCGCCGATTATTGAGCCAAAAATCGCAAGATACATCATTGCGGAAAATTCCTTTTTTGTAACTTTAAAACTCGCCTTGTTCGTTATCAACGTGTAAATAAAGGCAATAATCACCATTGGAATTGCCCTTATTCCAAGTGTTTGTACGAATGTTGCATTTGAATATGACAATTTAACAAGCACGGGATCAATCGCCCAAATTATGCTTGCGATAATTATCAAAACTACACCGACGTGTTTCTTGTTCATGCGTGGATTATAACATGATAGAATTGCGTTATGAATTTTTGGGAAAAACTAGAGAAGCTGGAGCGGCCATTTTTTTGTTTGGCGCCAATGGAAGACGTGACTGACACGTGTTTTCGACAAATTGTTATGAAAGCTTCCAGGCCGGATGTGTTTTTTACGGAATTCATGAACATTGAAGCGTTTGGAACAAAGGGCGAGGATAAAGTCATTCATCGGCTTAAATATGCGAAAAAAGAGCACCCGATTGTTGCACAAATTTGGGGAATGGATCTACGAAAATATATTCTTGGAATAAAAAAAATTAAAGAACTGGGATTTGATGGCGTTGATATCAATATGGCGTGTCCGGAAAAAAGAATTATTAAAAATGGTGCGTGCTCTGCGTTGATTAAAGATCCTGCGTTTGCAAAAGAGATTATTTTGATTGCAAAAGAAGCCGCCGGAGACATGCCTGTTAGCGTTAAGACGCGTATTGGATTTAATAATATACAAACCGAGGAGTGGATTGGTTTTTTGCTTACTATGGGCCTTGATGCACTCACGATACACGGCAGAACGCGAAAAGAGATGTCCAAAGTTCCCGCGCACTGGGACGAAATTGGGAAGGCGGTGAAAATGAGGAATGAAATGATTAAGGCGAATGAGAAATCGAATGATAAATCGCGCGCTAATCTCGCGAAAAAAACTTTAATTATTGGAAATGGCGATATAAAAAACCGTGAACATGGGATCGAAATGGCAAAAAAATATGGCGTTGATGGGATTATGATTGGACGCGGAATTTTTCATAATTTGCTTGCGTTTAAAGATGCTGGCACGGACGGCTTAAGCACGGATTTTTCCGCGCTGCCCATCAAAAAACGGCTTAAATATGCGCTCGACCACTTGAAGCTATTTGATAGAACTTGGGGCGACGCTAAGAATTATGAAGATATGAAAAAATTCTTCAAAATGTATATTATTGGATTTGAAGGCGCAAATGATTTGAGGGTGAAATTAATGGGAACGAAAAAAGACGAGGAGGCGAGAAAAATATTGGAAGAATTAATATAAACCCTAATTATACTGCCGCAATTTGACTCCTTATATCATGCAATCCCGCTCTCATTTTATCTCTGTCCTTTATCCTCCCGCTAGCCTTGCTTCTTTCTGAAACATTTCTCATGCCACCCTTGTATGGTTTTGCCATATTGGTATCAACTTTTCCTCTACTTCTTGCGTTTGACAAATCGGCGTGAGTTCTCGTCCAAAAATCAAACAGTTTATCATATGCATCTAATTTTTCTTCCGAATATCCCATTAATCCCATCTCTTTTCTTATTCTTGGACGCATCTTTAAATTTACAAATTGGTTAACGGCTTCCCTTTCAATTCCACATTCTTGAGCAATGTCCTCTAGCGTTATATCTGCCCATGGCATGTCATACAGATCTAATCTTCTAAATAAAATATAAAAATTTCTTATAAGCATGTCTTCTTTTGATAATTTAGATCCGGATGTCGCTGTTTTCCCCATCTTCTTTTGCATAATCTTAAAAACATCCATCAATCTTATCGCTTCTTCTTTAATAGCTGCTATGTTTAACGCCTTATCAAAATACAAATCATCCTCATTCGCGTATTGCTCTGCAAGTAATTCCTCGACTGCAAGTACAGCAGGAGCCTTCCCGTTCTCTTCTCCGTTTAGATCCTCATCTGAAAATGATACACTTTTCACATACCCTATTGCCCATATTTCTTTTATCTTTTTTGGCTCTATACCCATAGCCTGAGCTAAATCTTGCACCGACAGCCTTTTACCGTGCGCCTTCGCTTCTTTGATAAGATTGCAGCAATTGCGATCACATTTTTAGGTTGCATGGGCTAGAATGGATTCCATTCTTTAGCCAAACAAAATATGTATCCAAGTTATGATATGATCCTGCACCGTGAAAAGCTGTTGA
>Ga0209417_1001640_pt1 | contig 39883 bp, 40 predicted proteins | sample RifGroF2_FD_184002 | JGI IMG/M metagenome (GOLD analysis project Ga0209417, IMG submission 184002) | Groundwater microbial communities from Rifle, Colorado, USA - Groundwater F2 (SPAdes) (version 2) | ecosystem: Environmental > Aquatic > Deep subsurface > Groundwater | place: Rifle, Colorado... | reverse complement strand
CTTCCGATCTATGCGCCGCAAAGGGCCGCCGTTCCCTTGTCCGCAAATCAATGGTGTAGAGGTCGGGAAAGCCTTTGTGAAAATAGGTTGTGTAGATCAGCTTCTGTCCATTGGGGAACCAGTGTGGAAAAATCGAGTCCGACCGATCGTGTGTCAGCTGCTTCACGCTTGAAAACAGCAGGTCAGCCACATACAGTTCTGCAAAACCGCTCTGCTTGCTCGAAAAAACGACCTTGCCTGTAAAAAACCCAGGCAGGCCCAAGGTTTTTTCTACACAACAGTCGAGGGCCTCAAGGGTCGATACCGACAAGGGCCCATCAAAGGTTTTTTGAAACTGCGCGCGTTCTGGGTATCCCGACCGTATCTCTAAGGAACAGCCGGATCCCTCTGCTTTTAATACAAAGGTAAAGACAGCCTCGTCTTTTGCAGTCATCCGGAAACCGCCATGTAGTGCCAATGCGTGCTCGGCGTATGTCGAAATTTGCTTGTCGCCGCTCTGCACATAAATGTTTAAAATGTCGCGTTCGGCCTCTCGACGAATGGTCCCCAAATCGATCACACCGCCCCACACAGTCCCCAAACACAACAACAATACTAAGCCTCTGTACATGCGACAAAACATACACCCGCATCACACAAAATCAAGCTGAAATGAGTGCTTTTCGCTTGACATAGGGTTGCTCTTAGATTTTTGTTCCATCTCTTTATCATGCAACCAACATTTAGACCTTCAAAATTAAAGAGAGCCCGTCGTTGTGGCTTTCGCGCTCGTAAAGCAACTGTAGGGGGCCGCAAGGTCCTTGCGAACCGCCGCCGCAAAGGTCGGCAACGTTTAGCGCTCATCGTCTCTTGAGATACAGCAGAGATCAACACATACGACAGACGTTGACGTTTCTCATTATTCGAGAAAAAGGGACGCGTGTCGATTGTGGCGCCTTCATTCTCCAGTGCCTATCAACGGACACAGGTGTCAGGCGATTTGCGGCGATTGTCTCCAAGCGCGTCGATACATCTTCGGTCGTTCGCAATCGAGTCAAACGCCAGTTCCGCGAGCTCTTTAGAAAGCATCAAGAGGCCTTGACGGAGAGCGTTGACCTAGTTGTCATCGCCCGAAGGACGGCCCTCGATCACCCGTTTTCAGAACTCGAAAGGCGATTCCTCAAGGGAGTGGAGAAGCTAAACGATCATTAATCATGAAAATCGTTGGGATAGTGTTAATCAAGGCGTACCGCTTATTGGCGGTCATTCCCGCGTGCCTTGGCATTCGTGTCGAATGTCGCTATCACCCCACCTGCTCGCGCTACACCGAAGAGGCCATCCGGAATCACGGACTTTTGAAGGGCTCGTTTTTGGGCCTACGGCGAATCTTACGTTGCCATCCTTTTGCGCACGGAGGTGTTGACTTTCCACCGGCGAGCAAACAACATCAAAAATATTCAGACTAAAAAATAGAATCGATGTAACTTTCTTAAGGATTATTTATGTTAATACTATTTCCATATACAAATAATCAAACACAAAGACCTCTTCAAAATGCGCCTATAGCAAGGCCCGAGGAGCGAGGGCGACGGGAGCGTACTGACGTACGTGACCTAGCCCAAACGACGAGAACGCCGCTAGAGGTCATTTTGGAGAGGTCTTTTATATGAATAGGGATACAATAATAGGCGGCTTATGCTTAGCGGCTGCGTTTGGGCTGTGGATTTACCAGAGCCAACATCAAGAAGAAGTGCCGGCGAAAGTCGTTGTGAAACACGTGGAGTCCATTCCAGGAACTCCCGTGGCGGCGCCCACGCTGCTGCAAAAGAAGGTGGAAGCGCCCGTCATTCAGGCGACGGTGGTTGACAAGGCGGAGCTCTACGTGTTGGAAAATGATGCCATTCGCGTGACCTTTACCAATCGCGGGGGCGGCATTCAGTCAGTGGCCTTCAAGAAGTATGCGGATCGCAAGGACACGACGGATCCATACGTCTTCAACGCCCGCAATGATGTCCCTGCCCTGAGCCTTTCCCTGTCGGATGCTGGCAAAGAGGTTGACTTTTCGCCCTTGTACAAGCTAGTCAAGCAGAGCTCTGACAGCATTTTGTTTGAATACATCAGCCCAGAAGGCCTCAAGCTTTTGCGCGGCTATAAACTTTCAGCCCTCAATGCTGAAAAGGAAAGCGAGCCCTACCTCATTGATCACGAGACGCGTTTTATCAATCATACGCCGTCCGCCCAATCGCTCTCTCGCGTCTATCTGAACCTTGGCTGGTTTCCTGCGACACCCGGTGACAATTACGGTGAATACCTCAATTTCACCTATTACAACGGCAAGACCGACAAGATTGTAAAGATCAAGGACTTCAAGGCCAGCAATGGCTTTTTTGGCATCGGTCGAAGCCCTGGCAAGGATCGCGAAGAGCAGTCGGTGCCGAACCTCGAATGGGGCTCTGTCAAGAATCAGTTTTTTGCAACGTTGATGACGCCCAATGTCGCCTCAACGGGCTTTTTCGCGCGTCCCAAGTGGATCGGTGCTGACGAAGGCATTACGGCGAGCCTCTCCTTTGACCTCGGTGAACTCACGACAGAAAAGATCCTCGGACTCCAGTTTTACGTTGGTCCCAAAGAATATACGCGCCTCGATATGCTTGGAAAGAAGCAGGACCTGATCATGCAATTCGGCTTTTTTGGCTTCATCAGCCGCATTTTGGTGGTCATCATGAACGCCATTCACGGCGTCTTGAACAACTGGGGCTGGACGATCATCGTGTTGACGCTCTTTGTAAAGCTGCTGCTGTGGCCGCTCACTGCCGCGCAGGTCAATTCGTCAAAGCGCATGGCACTCATTCAAAAACCATTGCAGACCCTCCGCGAAAAATACAAGGGCAACCCTCAAAAACTGCAGACGGAGACCATGAAGCTCTTTAAGGAAAACAAGGTCAATCCCGCCGCCGGATGCCTGCCCCTCCTCATTCAATTGCCAATCTTTTTGGGCTTTTATTACATGTTGCGATCGACGGCCGAGTTCCGCTTTGCGCCATTTTTGTGGATTTCCGACCTGTCTATTCCAGACACACTCTTTCACGTAGCAGGCTTTCCATTCAACCCGTTACCGCTGGTCATGGGCGTTACAATGTTCCTTCAAATGCAGATGACGCCCAGCCCAACAATGGATTCGACGCAAAAGCGCATTTTTCAATTCATGCCAGCGTTTTTTCTCTTTATTTGTTATAATTTTCCGTCAGGATTGGTCCTATACTGGACGGTCCAGAACCTCTTGACGATTTTGCAACAGTTGTTGACGAATCGAAAAAAGGCATAATCTTTCAACCGATCTAAACTATGTCCGGACACAGCAAATGGGCAACGACCAAACGCCACAAGGCGGTCATCGACGCAAAACGCGGTAAGATTTTCAGCATTTTGAGCAAAGAGCTTACCATCGCAGCACGTTCAGGCGGCGGCGATCCCGAGTTCAACCCACGCATTCGAACGTTGATATTGAAGGCCAAGGAAGCCAATATGCCCGCCGACAACATCGACCGCGCTATCAAAAAAGGTACGGGCGAAATTGCCGGTACGCTCATCGAGGAGCTTACGTACGAGGGCTACGCACAGGGTGGCGTTGGCATCATTATTGAAGTCACGACCGACAACAAAAACCGTAGCGCATCGGAAGTCCGCAGCACTCTCGGCAAGTGGGGTGGAAACCTCGCCGGAGCTGGCGCACTGGCCTTCAATTTCCAGCGAAAAGGCCAGTTTCTCCTAGACACCGAGGCCGTTGACGAAAACGCACTCATGGAACTCGCATTAGAGGCTGGTGCCGAAGACGTCGTCAACAAGGGTGATCACTTCGAAGTCATCTGCGCCATCAACGACTTTGACAACCTCGTCCGCGTCTTTTCAGACAAAAAGATTAAAACAGACTCGTCCGAAGTCGCCTACATCCCGAGCAACCTCGTATCGATCACCGATGAAGCGACGGCCGCAAAAATCCTCAAATTGGTGGAAAAATTAGAAGAACTCGAAGACGTTAAGAGCGTCTTTGCCAATTTCTACATCGATGACGTCCTGTTGGAAAAATTAGAAAAATAATATTTGACAAAAAACATAACTTCTCAAGGATAACGCAACTCAATCAGGAAAATTTTCAAATGGCTAATAAAAGGGCATCTAAAAAAAGTATCCGTCAAACGATCAAACGGACTGAACGCAACCGCCAAGTTCGCAGCAAGCTGAAGACTATGCAAAAGAAAGTCGCCGCGGCCGCACAATCAGGCAACGCAGCTGAAGTTAAAGCTTGCTCCGAGGCCTACATTTCCGCGCTCGATAAGGCTGTTAAGATTAACATCGTGCACCCCAATAAGGCCAGCCGACATAAGTCAGCCGTCTCCAAGCACATTTTTCAAAAGACGACTGCCGTGACTCAAGAACAGAGCCAGCCCGTTGAAGCAGCCAGCGTCTAAGACTTTTCTCCCATCCCAAGGTTACGGGCCTCTGGGTACTCCCCAGCGCCCGTAACCTCTAAATCTCGTTGTTAAAATCGCTTCCAGCAAGGCCTGCGGAGTGAGGGCGACAGGAGTCTACTTGAGGTAAGTGACTTAGCCCGAGTGACGCGGAACACCGCTGGAAGCGATTTTAACAACGAGATTAACAGGCCAGCGTTAAAGACGTTTAATTTGGCCTATATTCTCAATTAGAAAGATCGCACGTCCATTGCGCTTTAAAATTTCGCTAATGATTGTTGGACCTTTTACAGCGGTCTTTTCACTTTACATTTCTCAGAAGAAACGTAGAGTTGCAACGCAATGCAATTGCTCGAGGTAATGGATTTGTGTGTGCGCTTTTCTATGCGCGGCGAAGTTGTTTCTGCAGTGAGCGGGATTTCGTTTGAAGTCGCAGCAGGAGAGACGGTGGCCATTGTCGGTGAAAGCGGCAGCGGGAAATCCGTTACGGCATTGTCGTTGACACGTTTGTTGCCAGAGCGACCGGCTTGTGAGGTCGATGGACATGTCTATTATCGCGGGAAGGACGTCTTAACACTTCCACAAAAGAGCCTACAGGCCATTCGCGGGAAGGAGATAGCTTACGTTTTTCAAGAGCCGTCGACCTCCTTAAACCCTGTTTTTACAGTCGGTTATCAGATCGCTGAAGCGGTCAAGTTGCATTTCCCAGAAGAGAGAGAAGTGCGTCAATGCGTCGTAAAAGCGCTGAAGGAAGTCGGTATTCACGAGGCAGAAAAACGCTACGACGCCTACCCACATGAGCTCTCTGGCGGTATGTTGCAACGCGTTATGATCGCGATGGCCCTCGCTTGCCGGCCAAAAATACTCATTGCCGATGAGCCTACAACTGCCCTCGACGTCACCATTCAAAAGCAAATCCTCGACCTCTTACGGCGTTTGCGCGAACGTCACAACATGGCTATTGTGCTGATTACGCACAATTTCAGTCTCGTCCAGAACTTCGCGGATCGCGTTTTGGTGATGTTTCGCGGCAAAATTGTCGAAGAGGGTTCTACGCAGGCTGTCATGGAGCACACCAAACACCCATATACCAAGGCGCTCCTCGCTTGCATTCCACGACTGGGCCAAAAAAAACATCGCCTGAAGACCATTGATTACGAAAGTCTATGAAAACGCATCCGCTTCTTAAAATCCAAAACCTCAGCATACATTACCCTATTCTCAGCGGCATTTTGCGGCGACAGATTGGCGTGATCAAGGCCGTTGATGATGTTTCCTTTGAGGTGGCAAAAGGCAAGACAGTTGGCCTGGTAGGCGAGAGTGGAAGCGGAAAGACCACGCTCGCTCGGAGCATCATTCGACTGGCACCGCTCACGGCTGGCCGCATTTTTTACGAAAACATCGAGCTCAACACGCTCTCCAAGAAAAACTTTTTCCCCTTTCGAAAAAAAATCCAGATGGTCTTTCAAGACCCATTCAACTCGCTGAACCCGCGCATGACGATTGATGGCATTATCGGCGAGCCGCTCGATATCCACTTCTCGCTCTCAAGGACTGGACGCGCTAAACGCATTGCTGGCCTCCTCGACCTCGTCCAATTGCCAAAAAACAGCATTCATCGTTACCCACACGAGTTCAGTGGCGGTCAACGACAGCGCATTGGCATCGCTCGTGCACTTGCCGTAGAGCCCGAAATTCTCCTCTGCGATGAGCCAGTCAGCGCCCTCGACGTCTCCATTCAGGCCCAAATCATCAACTTACTCAAAGACCTCCAGGCTGAGCTCAATCTCACCTATCTCTTTATTGCGCACGATATGGCTGTCATTGAGCACGTCAGCGACACCGTTGTTGTTCTCAACCGCGGGAAAGTCGTCGAACAAGCGCCAGCCGATGTCCTGTACAAAGACCCGCAACACGAGTATACCAAGATGCTCTTTGCCTCGATTCTTTAGCTCGCGATTGGGTAAAGTCTTTGGTTTTTGCTAAAAAATCGTTGACATCGCTGCTCAGATGATTTTCGTTAGAGGACGTTTTTCGTGTGGTGGTTGTAGCTCAGTTGGCCAGAGCATCGGATTGTGGTTCCGAGGGTCGCCGGTTCAAGCCCGGTCAGCCACCCCAGACCTATGCAAAATGCTGTGAAAGCTTGTTTCGCGCGCACCAAAACAACGAGACCTAGAGATCCTTTTACGCATGTCTTTTCTTAAAAATTTACACAGGTCTTTTCTTAAAAATAGCGACACGCGGCTTTCCTTTACCCGTCTTGCCCAAGGTTTTCAGCAGCTCTAGCGACGGCACTTCCGGCGGTAACAGATCGGCCGGCATTTCAAAGACGATGTGCGCGCCATCGTGAAGGTGTTCGGCGCTCAACAGCAGTATTTCGGCGGCCCGTTCCAGTGAAAGCGCATATGGCGGATCTAGGAAAACGAGGTCGAAATTGGGCACGTTTTTCGTCACAAAGAGGAAAAAGTCAGCGCAGACGATGCGGACATCCACCTTTTGTGGAATGTTGCGAGTGACGGCCGCCAAATTGACATTGAGGTCGGCCAAGTGAAAGCGGTTTTTGTCGACAAATGTAACCGCAGTAGCTCCACGACTGAGCGCCTCGAGGCCATAACACCCGACGCCGGCAAATACATCCAGCACATTTGAGCCCGCCACGAGGTCTCCTAGGGATGAAAAGACTGCCTGTCGCGTAAAGTCTGTCGCTGGCCGGACATCACTCTGCTTGGGGCACTTCAGTCGAATGCTGCGGGCGAAGCCGCCTGTAATGATTAAGTTCATCTTTGAAGCTATAAAAATTTACCCGATTTTGATAAGGTTTGAGTCACAGCTAAGGATGCTAAGACTTTTAATTGAAGATCAATATGCGCTCCTCAGTCTTTAAAATGTCGCTGACGCGATGGCCTCTTGTTGGAGCTGAAGGATTTTGCGAATGCCGGACTTGGCGAGGCCGAGGAGGGCGTTGTGCTGGTCTTCGGAAAAGGTGGATTCTTCGCCGGAACCTTGTATTTCGACAAACTGGCCGGAGTCGGTCATGACGACGTTGAAGTCGACGGCGGCGTCTTTATCTTCGAGATAGTCGAGGTCGAGGAGGGCCTGGTTGTTGAGAATACCGACGCTTACGGCTGCCACGGCGCTTTTGAGTGGGTTTTGAGCGAGAGAGCCCGTTTGGAGGAGTTTGCGAAAGGCGAGACTGGCTGCGACATAGGCCCCTGAGATAGACGCTGTTCGCGTTCCACCGTCGGCTTGGAGAACATCGCAATCGATCCAGAGCGTGTAGTCGTTGAGGGCCTTGAGGTCGACGACGGCGCGTAGACTGCGGCCAATGAGGCGTTGGATTTCGACCGTGCGGCCATCGAGTTTGCCTTTGGAGATGTCGCGTTGTTTACGCTCGAGGGTGGAGTAGGGGAGCATCGAGTATTCTGCGGACAGCCAGCCGGTCTTGTTTTCCTCGCGGAGCATCCATTTGGGCAGCTTTTTCTCGAGCGTGATGGCGCAGATGACTTGTGTGTTGCCAAAGCGAACGAGGACCGACCCAGAGGCGTTCGGCGCGATGTTGGGTTGAAAGGTGATGGGCCGCAATGCGTTGTGTTCGCGGCCATGAGCGCGTGAGTGTTGTTCCATGAAGAAAATTGATGGTTTCAAAAAAAGTAAGAAGGGCAAACAAAATTTTTTAAAATATCCAGACAGGTGTCCCTTCTGTGACGCGATCAAAGAGGTCGATCATGTCAGCGTTGTTCAGGAGGACGCAGCCCTTGGAGAACGGCCGACCTATGCAATCTTCGCGATTGGTGCCGTGAATGTAGATGTAGCGGGCGAAGGAATCACAGACATTGCCAGACTTGTCTTGGCCAGCGTTGATGCCGTTTTCGAGCCCTCGGAGACGAAGAATGCGGCTTGTGATGAGGCTTTCCGGCGAGGGCGGCCATTGCCAAAAACATTTCCCGCGAGCCACACGATCCACAAAAATCATGCCCCATGGAGCCTTTTCGCCGATTTTCGCCTCGATGACGTGCAGCCCGCGCGGCGTCCCAAAGGAGTTCTCGATGTTGCATGGCTCCTTTTTCGACGTGGAGACAGGAAAAGACTGTTGTATGTGGTTGCGTTGGCAGAGCTCAAGCGCCTGGGCCGCGATTGACACCCGAATCCACGTTGTAGGGCAGTTGTCGATTCGTCTCGAGAGATCGGAAAAGTCCATTTTTTTATTGTCTTTGGCGTCCGTTTGCTTCATATTGAAAGTATGTCGGACGAAGATATTGCAGAAAAATTAGACTTTTTCGAGAAAAAGATACAAGACACGCTCAAAAATACCAAGATGGGCCTGCAGGCCGATTACTTCGAGCTGAAAGAAGACATTTTGGCCGAGATCCGCGAGATCCGGGAACAGATCGCCAAGTTCGTCCGCGACCACGATGAACAGCTCACCTACCTCTACCAGTTGATCGAGAAATACATGGGGAGGCGGTGAAAGTCGTTGCGAAACCGTGCTCTTGATGCTTGACCGTGCTGTAGGTGTCGAATTAGACTTTAGTAGCATATGGATTTAGATGTCAGTCATTTAAAGAGGGCCATTGATACGCTTGACGTGGCTTTGAAAGTATATGAAAAAACGCCAAATGAGTTTGTTCGAGACTCCATCATTCAGCGTTTTGAATATACTTATGACGCAGCTGTAAAAATGATTAAAAAATACCTCGAGATGAACGTCGTCTCTGCTGAAATCCAATCACTAACATTCAAGGAGCTCATTCGATACGCCTTTGAGGCAGAAATCATAAAAGACAGTGTCGTCCAGTGGGATGCGTACCGCCTGATGCGCAATAAGACAACGCATGCCTACGACCTTATGATTGCCAATGCGACCTGCGAAAGCATTCCACAGTTTTTAGAAGCGGTACAGTATTTGGCCAAAAAATTAGAAGAGAGAGCGAATCGATGAAGGTCGCTCCTTCAGAACTACAGATTGTTTTGGCCATTTTGCGTGAAACAATTCCTGGAGAAGAGGTTTTGGCCTTTGGTTCTCGCGTGTTTGGAAATGCCAAAATGACGTCTGACCTAGACATCGTTTTTAAAAGTCCAATTGACAAAACCCAACAGTTGAAAGCCGCGTTTGACGATTCAGACCTGCCTTTTCGCGTCGATGTGCTGTATTGGGAAAAGATACCAGAATCGTTCCACAAAAACATTTTAAAGCACTGCGAAGTCTTGCAAGCTAAGTCTTAAGTGTTGCACTTCGACGTTTAGTTGGCGAGAACTCGGCGGGTCTCGTGATCTGTTGGTGGCGCACTCCTTCTGCGTTCGGGAGCGGCTTTGGCTGACTTTTTTTAATATCTGATATTGATTGGGATTTTAAATATTCATTTTTTGTATTTAATGTCTGATATAATTTTTTAAACAAAAAGTCAAGCTTTTTTGCAATAAATCGTCGAGGCTATATTTAGGGCCGATATACACAGCTATATAATACCCAACGCAGTATCAAAGCCATCGAGCTATAACGCATATGCTAGATGCAGCCCAGAATGCGGGAATCGAGATTGTTTTTTGGATTATGTAAATATTAAAAGAGCTTCTGCCGTGCCGAAAATTTTTACGAAAAAGCTTGACTTTTTATAAAAATACTATATTTGAAGATTCTTTTCTAAAAACAACGACAAATCCATTTCAATATCTTGTTTTTTCACAGCCAAAGCCGCTCCCGAGCGCCGAAGGAGTTCGCCACAAAAGGCTTCCTAGACCCGCCGAGCTCTCTAATGGCGCATCCAGGGCGCATCGGAAAACCGATGCGCGGTAATAAAATGTCGCTAATGATTGAGGGGAGAGTGGCTTCAACGGCTTTGTAATTGCACTCCTTGCGTTTTTATGCTTATATCAGTGCGTGCAAGCACTTTCGGCAAGTAGGGAATGGGAAATCGGTGAGGAGCGCATTTTAAGCCTGGTGGCGCCTCCGTGGAAGCATCTCGACACCCTTATCGTTTCGCGCGATCCATTTGTTCTCTGGCCGGTGGGGGATCGTTCGCTCTTGGAACATTGGCTGCAGTTCGCAAAGGACAAGGGCGCGACGCAGGTCCACCTATACACGGAATCGCCGCGAAAAATTCGCACCTTTTTGGCAAAACACAACATTTCTTTGCGCCTGCGCATCCTGTCGAGTCACCCGGGATTGCTCAATCGCTCGGTCTACGTCATGAGCCGGTTGCCGTACTTGAAGGCGCCAGACAGCATGCCGCAAAAGGGACTCATTAAGTACTGGTACCAGCTCAATGAACAATGGCTCCAGCGCGAGCACAGCAGCGGCAACCTCCAAAATTGCGCCTTTTGGTGGGACTATTGGGGACGCATTCGGTTTTGCGACCCCATTTGGATTGAAAAGGATGTCCGCATCGAACACCATGTCACGGTTGGCCCCAACGTTCGCATCGGCCGCGGCAGCTGTATCGGTCAGGGAACGCGCCTGTCGAATGTCTTGATTGCGCCAAACACCTACATTCCCCCCAAGACGGTCTTGCACAACTGCGTCCACGATGGCAAAGAATGCCTGCCTTTCGACGACTCCACGGTGACTTTCCAAAAGCCGAAACGCAGCCCATTTGTCCAGCACAGTGTGCCAATTATAGACCGCATTGTCGCCAGCGGCTGTTTCTGTGTCGCCAAAACACTGGGCCTCTTTTTCAAAAAACATCCCACCGTCTCTTTTTACATTCCGCACAAAACCCTAAAAGGTGCGCAAAATGGCCTCCTGTTGACAATGCGACAAGATTGGTTTTTAGAAGTTGTTCGCGGCCACATGCACCTCTTTGGATCCCTGCCGGAATTGACTCCAGCGGCCGTTGATCACTACCGCCAATACGGTGCCTTTTCCTATGCTGACCTCCACAACCTCCACCTAGCCAACGCCCCAACTAAAAAATGCGCCCAATACGAACAGTTTCTGCCCAAAAATCACCTCCGCGCGTTTCTATGGCTGCATTTTATTGAGCTCTTGTGGAAAGGCCGCTGAAAAAGACCGATGCAAAAGGGTCTCTAGCGGCGTTCTCGTCGTTCGGGCTAAGTCACGTACCAACGTACGCTCCTGTCGCCCTCGCTCCTCGGGCCTTGCTATAGAGCCCTTTTTCATCGGTCTTTGAAGGGGTCAATCCTTCTTGTCGGCGTCAATGTCAACATGTGCCATGTTGGGCAAAAGGACAGTGGCCCGCTGTGTAGGCCCCGCTCCCTCGACAATCGCCCTGTGTTCTCCTTTGACGAAGACAATCTTTTCGCCGCGCACAATGCCGTCCTTCTCTTTGACTTCAGGTGAGTCCATGAGGACGAGTCGGCCCTCGGTCGGGTAAATTTCTGCCGAGCCGGCCCTCGCCTCACGTTCCGTTTGAACGATCAACACGGAGCCCTTGGCAAAAATCTTATCAATAGACCCGATACCTGCCGACGATTGCCCCTCCTTGTGAGCCGAGTAGACGGTCATGGAATCGCCTTCTGCACGCAGGTCGGTTCCAGAAACCTTGACGTTGCCAGTGAAGTGAAAGACATTTTGCGTCGGCTCGGTGACCATTTCAACGTGATCGCTGGTGATGAGCGTTTCTTGCGCACACAGAGAGGTTGCAAAACAAATCAGGCTAATCGTTTTCATGCAAAACGTCTCCAAATCCTTGATTAAACACAACATTCACGCGTTCATGAACGGTCACTTTTTTAACGGCGCCATCCCACTCCCAATTATAGCCGCAGAGCGTATAATCTTTACCGCGAATTTCAATGGGGCTGGCTGCGCCGATGGCCTTATTTTCCTGCATGAGAATGCGGGCGTTGGGGCTGCGGATGTCGAGCTCTTGTTCGGAGCCTTTTTTGCCGTTGAAAACATTTAACTGCATGGTCTGGACGATCATGTTTTTTTCGTCCAAGTAAACGCCCTTTTCTCCCTTCAAATCCCAGGCCTTGTAGCCAGTTTGCGCAAACATGGGCATACAAAAGTGATCAATGGGCTCATTAGGCGTCATTTTAGACGCTCCAAAGGCGACCGCCACAAGGCTCAAACTGCATAGGTATTTGCGCATTTCTCAGTGCTATAGACTTATACACAATGAAAATGGAGGTCCTGTCAAATCTTTTTCGACTTCATCGCTGCTCGATATTTTGGCGCTATTTTATACAGGTCTTATAATTTTGAGTTGCGAAGCTCGTTCGAGGCGTGCATAAAGAGTGCCATGACTTCAAAGGTTTTAGTGTCTGGCGCGCAGCCGTCAGGAGAGCTCCATTTGGGCAATTATTTGGGTGCGTTGAGAAATTGGACGGAGATGCAGGCCAACTACGACTCGCTCTTTTTTATCGTCGATCAGCATGCGATTACCATCAGGCAAAATCCAGCCGAGTTGCGCCGGAGAACCCTGACTTGTGCCGCTCAGTACATCGCCTGTGGGCTCGATCCTCAAAAGTGCAGCATTTTTATTCAATCACACGTTATTGGTCATGCGGAACTCGCTTGGGTGCTGGGTTGCATGACACCCCTTGGCCAGCTTCAACGCATGACCCAGTTTAAAGACAAGCAGCAGAAAAGTGAAAATGTCGATGCCGGACTGCTCTTTTACCCCGTTCTGATGGCCGCTGACATTCTCCTCTACAATACCGAACTCGTGCCCGTGGGCGAGGATCAAAAACAGCATTTGGAGTTGGCCCGTGACCTCGCTATCCGCTTTAACAGCACGTATTCAGAGACCTTTAACGTGCCTGAGCCCTACATTCTCAAGAGCGGGGGACGCATCATGTCGCTTCAGACGCCGACAGCCAAGATGTCGAAGTCGGACAGCAACGCCCTCGGCACGCTCTATTTGTTTGAAGAGCCCGAGAGCCTGCAAAAGAAGTTTCGCAGCGCCGTCACGGATTCCGAAACCGAAATTCGCTCTGCTGTCAACAAGCCTGGCATCAGCAACCTCCTCGCCATTCTCTCAGCGGCCACGGGGAAGTCCATCGAGGCCCTTGAAAAGGATTACGCTGGCAGCAGTTATTCCGTGTTCAAAAATTCCGTTGCCGAGGCCGTTATCGAGATGCTACGGCCGCTCCGCAAGCGCTACACAGAGCTCATGGACGACAAGACCTACCTGCAAACGATCCTGCAACAAGGTGCCGAAAACGCACAAAAGCGCGCCTACAAAATGCTTTCCAAGGTCTACCGCAAGACGGGCTTTTTGGAACGCATGTAATGGATGCCGGCCAATTTAATGTCCGAGGGCTGCGCTTCGTTGTTTAATTGGCGCTTTTTTGGAAAATCCGGTTGCTTTTTCGGCCGGTTATTGTAACTTTTTCAACGTATGAACATACTGTTACTCCTCTTCATATTTGCTTTGGCGGGATTTCTCGGATTTGAGCTGATATCGAAAGTGCCGTCGCAACTCCACACGCCGCTGATGTCTGGATCCAACGCGATTTCAGGCATCACAATTGTCGGTGCGATCATCGCCACGGGCGCCTCGACAGGGCTGAATTTTACGGCCATTCTCGGCTTTATCGCCGTCATTTTGGCCACCATCAATGTCGTCGGAGGCTACCTCGTCACCGACCGCATGCTCGCCATGTTCCACAACAAGAAAAAAGGAAAATAATTCTATGCTCACTTTAGCCTACATCATCGCGTCTATTTTGTTTATTTTCGGCATTAAAATGCTGGGATCCGCTGCCCAGGCTCGTCGCGGCAATGTCGTGTCGGCTGTTGGCATGTTGATTGCCATTGTGGCCACAATGATGGATCAACACGTCCTGAGCTATACGTGGATTTTGGCTGGTATTGCGATTGGCTCGGCACTGGGCATTGTTTTGGCTTACAGTGTCAAGATGACGGCCATGCCAGAGATGGTTGCCCTGTTGAACGGGTTTGGAGGCCTCGGTAGCCTCCTCGTCGGTTGGGCAGAAGCCGAAGAAATGCGGCGTGTCGGCTGGCCGCATTACTTGGAAAACCTCTTTGGCCCAGAATTGTCCTTATACGATGTCAACTTGCAAGCCATCGATTGGGTTGCGAAGTTTTCCAACGAAATCAACTACATTCAAATCGCCATTGCTTCGGCGATCATTATTGGCGGCATTACGTTTACAGGTAGTGTGCTGGCCTATGCAAAGCTCTCCGGGATGGTCTCTGGACGTGCGATGGTCTTTAAGGGCCAAAAGCCGTTCAACGCGTTTCTCCTTTTGGCGATGCTGGCCGCAACAGTCCTCTTTGTTCAGGGTGGTCAATGGGCACACGTCAGCCTCTTTGCGATCATTATAGTGTCGCTCGTTCTCGGCATTCTCGGCGTCTTGCCAATCGGAGGCGGTGACATGCCTGTCGTTATCTCACTTCTCAACAGCCTTTCCGGACTCGCCGCCGCCGCCGCCGGCTTTATCATTGCCAACAACGTCCTCATCGTCTCCGGCTGCCTCGTTGGAACCAGCGGTATCATTCTCTCTGTCATCATGTGCAAGGCCATGAACCGTTCGCTTAAAAATGTCCTTGTCGGCGGCTTCGGCTCGAGCGCTCAGGAGAAGTCCGATGGCGATGATGTTGAGCCCAAGGCGATTTCAGCCTCCGACGCCTATCATGTACTAGAGGCCGCCCAACGGGTTGTCTTCGTTCCAGGATATGGTATGGCCGTCGCTCAAGCGCAACACGTCGTTAAGGAGCTCGGTCAACTTTTGGAAAACAATGGTGCTGAAGTCAGTTATGCCATACACCCCGTCGCTGGACGCATGCCTGGCCACATGAATGTCTTGCTCGCCGAGGCAGATGTGCCCTACGAACAGCTCGTCGAAATGGACACTGTCAACCCGACGATGCCCTCTGTCGACGTTGCCATCGTCATAGGAGCCAACGACGTCGTCAACCCCGCTGCCATCAACGAAACCACGTCGCCCATATACGGAATGCCCATCATAAGAGCTCATGAAGCCAAATCGGTCTTCATTCTCAAACGCGGTCAAGGGACAGGATTTTCCGGACTCCAAAACAAACTCTTTACAATGCCCAATGCTAGCATGATCTACGGTGACGCCAAAGCTACTGTGGCGGCTATAGTCTCTGAGTTCAAAAGCATGTAAAACCCGTTGAAAAAGGCCGTGAAAGCTCGTTTCGCGCTGCGCCGACTGCCTCACGTACCTCTATGTACGCTACGGCAGATCGTGCTCGCGCAAAGCCAAGCTTTGACGGCCTTTTTCAACGGGTTTTATATCGTTGGTGTTCGTTTGGTTAGATTAAAGACAGCTGTAAAATAGATGCAAAGCCAAACTTTGACGGCCTTTTGCAACGGGTTTTACGTTTTGCAAGTTGTTAAAACCTGCCTAAAAAAGCCGTTAGGAGAGGTCTTTTCACCTTTTAAGACTGATGCAAAATAGCCTAAAAACCCGTTGGTGTTCGCTTAGTTAGATTAAAGACAGGTGTAAAATAGATGCAAAAATGTGGCTTTGCGCGAGTACGATCTGCCGTAGCGTACATAAGACGTACGTAAGGCAGTCGGCGGAGCGCGAAACGCATTTTGGCGCTATTTTACACCTGTCTTTTCAAAGCCAGCGCTTTCGTTTTAGGAGTCGGAACAGAAAGAATGCCATGACACCGAGGAGTCCGCAGACGCCGAAAAAGGCATATTTGCTGTCCGAATAGGGAATGCCGTTGACGTTGATGCCCAAGAGGCCCGTCATGAGAGTGAGCGGCATAAAGATGACGGTGGCGATGGCGAGCAAATAGATTCGGGAATTCATCGTGTAGGAGAGGGCGTTATTGACTTCTTCCTGAATGATGGTGCAGCGCTCGCGGAGGAAGTCGAGCTCTTCGATGTAACGAATGGCGGTATCTGCCTCTTCGCGAATAAAGAGTGAATCTCGTTCGTCGAGCCACGAGAGGTGTTCGTGAAAGAGTTTGCCCAAGAGGTCGCGTTGAGGGGCTAGGTGTTTTCGAAAATGGGCGATGCGTTGGCGGATATGAATGGTCGGCAAAAGTGTCATTTCCTTGCGTGCGAGAAGCAGTCCGTCCTCGATTTCGTCTAGCTGCGCGTCGATTTCATCGATGGAGGAATCGATGGGTGTGACCATGTTGTCGAGCATTTTTAGCAAAAAGCCGCTGGGCGTGCGAAAGCCTTTTTGCGTGATGAGCTCGTCCTGGATTGACTTCGTTGTCATATTTTCGCGAAAACGCAGCGTGATGATGCGGTTTTTCGTGATCCAGAGGCGCATAGACACCATGTCTTCTGGGACTGAGCCCTCCTTCAAGTTGACGCCGCGCAAAAGGAGCAACAGGCCATCCTCATGTGTGTATTCGCGCGGGCGAACGTCCTCCTCGAGCATGGATTCGGCCACTACAGAAGGCACGCCGCTCTCTTCCCTCAGCCATTTTTGAACAGCTGGACTGCGGTGATTGAGATGGACCCAGATAAAATGGTCAGTTTTCCAGTTATCGAACAGTGTACGCCACGACGAAAAAAAGCTGGCGCCGCCCTGTCTATCGAGCACACAATAAAAAAAGAGGCCTTCGTTGCGCTTGGGATGGGTATTGTCGAGTTCGTCCATTCACAACTATTCTTGTGCTTTTTCCGCCATTTTGCAAGGGCTTTTTAAAATCTATATTTGATGCCGACATAGGCCTGCAGGGGAAGCGAGTTGTATCCTCGAATTTCCTGGTATTTATCGTTGAGTAGGTTTTCGACGTGGGCTGAAAGGAGGAGTTCGGGTGTAATGAAATAGGTGGTGTAAATGCGCAAGGTGAGGGTGTCGTCGCCGGAGATGCGTTGGTAGGTGCTTGGGTCGATATCGATAATATCTTTGCGAAAGGATAGGTCGATACCGGCCGATAGTGCTCGAGTGAAGGCGTATTGGGCGCCGGTCGTGAGCTTATATTTTGGGCGACGTAGAAGGCGGTTGCCATTTTGATAAACGCCCAGGCCGTCTTTGGCGTAGGCGTGCCAATAGGTGCAATTGAGGTAGGCGTTCAGTGCTTCTTTTTTCAAGACGAGCGAAGATTCGAGCCCGTAAATGTTTGCCTTGGCGACGTTGTAGGTGTCGTAGGGTGGAAATGGGTCGCATTCAATCAAGTCAAAGAGGACGTTGTAGAACCCGCACAAAGACAGTTGTAGCGTGTCATTCAGGGCGATTTTTATCCCCATTTGAGAGCGATAGGCTTTTTCGGTTTTCAACGAATGTGACTGGCTGTAGAGAAAGTCATTTGGAGTGGGGTAGTGGATGGAGCGCGCGAAGGAAGCAAATGGCGTCCACGATCCAAGTGTTACCTCGGCTCGCAATCCACAGCTCCAGTCGGAAGAAAATTGCGAATGTCGAAAGGCGCCCGTGTTGGCCTTAATCTGCAACAGGTCACCCTTCCAGGTACACGATTGTTGTGCGTGGAGAGAGTTCCAGGTTGTGTCGAAGGACGTGGGTTGCGATTGTTGCAAGCATTGGGACAACGCGCGTAAGGATGTCGAGGTGGCCAATGTTTGCCCCTTCCACTTAAATGCGGCAAAAGCTTCGTGGTTGAAGGTCTCATTTTGAACGAGGTTGTTGGATGCCAGCGAATCCATGCTGTCCAAAGAGAAGGCGTAGTGTGCAAACAATCGATAACGCTTCTCGGCGGAAATCTGCAATCCGGGCGAGATAAGGTAGGTTTGACGATCTTGATAATCGGCCAATCTGGGGAACCCGCTAACACGTGGGCCCGGCAGTTCGATTTGTTCGTAATAGCCATAGCTCAAGAGCTCGTAAGTATAGGCATCCTTGATCCGCCTCCAATGAGCCCAAAAGGAACGTCCCTTATAGGCGTTGTGCGGGTCGACGTTCTGTGTCTGTGTTTCGCTCAGCCAGAGGTGAAATTGCGATGTCGGTGTTGTCTTTGAAAAATTGACGTGTTCGCGATGAAACCCGAAGGACCCGCCTTCGATACCAACCTCGTTAAAGCTGGCAGGGCCAGTCGTTATCTCAAGAGTGCCTCCGATCGGGCTCTGTATATCGGTTTTGAGCAAAACAGAATCCGAGTCAAAGATGGGGAAATGGCTGAAATTGAAATCGTTGGCAAAGCCTGAAGGAAAGCTGCGCTTATTGAGGAAGACGGCGTTGTGATTGCTGTTGGCTCCTCGAACGAAAAGAGATGTATTGCCGCCATAAAACGAAGAGATTGCACAAACGCTCGGCAGCTGATTCAGCATGGCCTCGAGGCTGTTCCATTGCTGATACGTGTTGGAGTCAAGTGGGATCGCTTCTTGTGCAAGCTGCTGGCCCTCTTCAACATATTTATAGGCCGTCAACTTGTCTTTAGTCGCTGGCTCGACTTCCCAGGCCTGTACGTGCAAAAATAACAACGGTATTAGGGTAACTCTCTTCACTTTATAAGACAGGTCTCGTAACTAATTGAATATCAACGACATAAGATAGATGCAAAATGGCTTTATAGCAAGGCCGCAGGAACAAGGGCGACAGGAGCGTACGTTGGTACGTGACTTAGCCCGAGCGACGAGAACGCCGCTATAGAGACATTTTGCATCTATCTTTTTAAGGTTGCTAATGTTGAGATTTTTCGAGTCAATATCAAGACGCGAAATGAACCTTTTTAACATAGGAGTTAATTGCTGCCGTTACGTCTTTGGCACAATCTACGATTGCGAAGTCATTGGCGAACTCAACATTCCTAAAGATGGAGCTTGCCTCGTGGCCTCCAACCACGTCAGCTTCTTTGATCCTCCTTTGGCCGGCATTTGGATACAGCGTCCTATTCACTTTTTTGCCCGCAAGACGCTCTTTTATAACAACAAAGGCCATATTTTAGAGGGCTTGAATACCATCCCAGTCGACCGCGATGGCGATTCAGATGTCGGTGCATTTAGAAAAGTTTTGGCCTTACTCAAGGCCGGTGAGGTGGTTGGCATTTTCCCAGAAGGGACGCGCTCGACCAATGGTGTCATACAATCGGCCAAAAGGGGTGTCGGCATGATGGCTTGCCGTGCCGCCGTTCCCGTCGTTCCAGCCCGAGTCTTCGGGACGTTTGAAGCCTGGGGTAAGGGCAAGCCGTTACGCTTTGATGTTCCGTTAAGGGTTATCTACGATCGACCGATCTACCCACAGGACTTCGACCCAGGTGAAAACGACCCCAATCGCTATCAGGTGGCTGCCGATCGCATTTTACAAGCCATTGCGAAGATCGCGTACAAGTCTTAAACTTTTTGCTGGCGGCGGATAAAAAATGAGTTAAATTAATGTTATGGACACTTGGACTTGTTTTAAAAAGAATTACCTCGAATTAGAAACGTTGCCATTTGCTTTGGACCTGAGCAAGATGGACATCCCGGAGGCGTTTTTCCAGAAAATGTCTGGGGCTATGACGCGGGCCTTTGAGAGCATGGAAGCGTTGGAGAAGGGCGCCATTGCGAATCCCGATGAGAAGCGGCAGGTGGGGCATTATTGGTTGAGAAATCCGGCCCTCGCTCCAAACATCGACATCCGCAATTGTATTGAAGAGATGCTCGAGTCCGTCCTGTCCTTTGCGAGAAAGGTGCACAGCGGAGTGGTCATTGGGCAGGATGGGCCTTTCGAGCACCTCCTGTGTATCGGCATCGGCGGATCGTCCCTAAACCCGCAATTTGTAAGCTATGCCCTCCAGGGCAAGTTCAGCCCACTCCAGGCTCACTTCTTGGACAACACTGACCCTGACGGCATTGACCGCGTTTTGGAGTCTCTCAAAGACAACCTCGGCAGGACCCTCGTTGTGACGATCTCGAAATCTGGCAGCACGCCGGAGCCCCGCAACGCCCTCATGGAAACAGAGGCGTTTTTTAAAAAGCATGGCCTCGTCTTCGGTAAACACGCGGTGGCGATCACGAGTGACGGCAGCCAGCTCGATCGGTACGCAAAAGCGAATCACTGGTTGGCGACGTTTCCGATGTGGGAATGGGTCGGTGGTCGTGTGAGCGGTATGGCGGCCGTCGGTCTACTTCCAGACGCCTTACAGGGCATCGACATCGAGGTGCTCCTCGAAGGGGCCAAAAAGATGGATGAGGTGACGCGCGTTGCCGACGTTTCCAAAAACCCAGCCGCTCAGCTGGCGCTCGCGTGGTTCTATGCAACCGACGGCAATGGCTCTAAAAACATGGTCATCTTGCCCTACAAGGACCGCCTCCTGCTCTTTTCACGCTACCTCCAACAGCTCATTATGGAGTCCTTGGGCCAGGAGAAAGATTTTTCGGGAAAAATCGTCAACCAGGGCATCTCCGTCTTTGGCAACAAGGGATCGACCGATCAGCACTCCTTTATTCAACAACTGCGCGATGGCCTGCCAGACTTCTTTGTCACCTTTATCGAGGTACTCAAGGACCGCGAAGGCGAGTCTATCGAAGTCGAGCCCAACGTCACGTCCGGCGATTACCTCCATGGCTTTTTCCTAGGAACGCGCGAGGCCCTCTACGAAAAAGGGCGGAAGTCGATCACCCTAACCATCGATACCGTCTCGCCGTTGACCCTCGGCATGCTCGTCGCCCTCTTCGAGCGCACTGTCGGCCTCTACGCATACCTTGTTGGAATCAATGCTTACCACCAGCCGGGCGTCGAAGCCGGCAAAAAAGCTGCAACCAAGGCCCTCGCCCTCAAGAAAACGATCGTCGAACACCTCCAGGCTCAACGCGGCAAGTCCTTTACCGTCGACGCCCTCTCCATCACCCTAAAAGCCAACCCGGAAAATATCTTCAAAACCCTCGAACACCTCTATCTCAACCATCCCCTCATCGAAAAGACGCCGGGTGCAACCCCATTTGACGCACAATACCAGTATTTGTGAAAAAGACCATTGCAAAATGGACAGCGGCGTTCTCGTTTACATCCGTCTTTTACCAATTACCGATGTCGTCGTCACTATCTATGCCGTCAGGTCCGCGTGACCAGACGTCGTACTTGGTCTTGTTCTTTTCTCCTGGAAAGCGGTATTGGTAGGGATTTTTCCAGGGATCGACGGGCATCTTTTTCAAATACGGACCGCGCCAACGATCTTCTTTACCTTCAGGAGCTGTGACGAGGGCTTGCAGGCCTTCATCAGTGGATGGATAAGTGCCAACGTGAATTCGATAGGCAGCTAGAGGGGTCTCAATGCTTTCATTGACCCACAGCCGAGCAACGTCCTCCTGTCCCCCAGAAAACAGGCCTTGGACATTTGTGATGACCAAAGTCGCTATAACGGCAATCAGGGCCAAAACAATGAGAATCTCGATGAGAGACATACCGCGGGTATTGGAATAGTGCTTGTTCATAGTTTAAAGTTTGGGCTTATTATAATCTTTGATTAACTTTTCATAATCTGCGCTTAATTTTTTGCAAGCCTCAATAGTGCTGGTATACTTGAGACCAGTCTTCCCATCAGCTTTTTGCATTTTATCTGCGATCGTATCGATGGTTTTGTTGATCTGTTCGAGTGAGTCTTTATTTAAAGTGAGGCCTTTTTGACTCCCCCATGCTTTTTTTCCCTTTTCTAGCTTAACTTTGCCATGCAATAATTGCAGCGATTCGACGAGACTCTTGATGCTTTCATTTGGTAAATCATCTGCTTTTTCTAACATAGAGTTAAGTGTATTTTTGACTGCCTCATGATCTATTTTTTGCTCTCCAAAAGATAAACTGTACGTGCTTTCAAAGGTTGTTTTAAACGTCTCTAACGCAGCTATGGCGGCCTCGTGTTTTGTTTTGATGGCGGCCTCATCTCGCTTAGTGGTTTTCTTTTCAATAAACTTTTCAAAAACTTTGGAGGCTTCGAGCGTATTTGGGCATCGCGCTTTGAGTGAGTTTTTGATTTCTTCGATCGACTTGCCGCTCTGCAATTCTTTCTCAAAGGCAGCTTTTACTTTTGCGGCAGAATAGCCAAACAAGCGCTGTACGCAACGATTGAAAAAGTTCTTGTTGGTCTCTTTGAGGTCTCCAGCAGAGTTGGCTACGAGGACTTTATTGTCAGTGGTAATAGATTTCATAATGCCCTGATTATGATCACAAACTGAGAGAAGCGCCAGCCCTTTTTGTAAAAATTAAAGCTTTTGTGCGTGGAACGTAATCCGGTTGAAAATATTTTTTGTATATTTTTTAGTAAAAATGTTGACGAGTGGGGCAAAATGGGTTCAAATGGGTGGAAGTGGGTGTATAAGCGGAGAAAAAAATGTCATCGAAGTGTCTTTATGTTGGTGAGTTTAGGCATAATTTGGACGAGAAAAACCGGTTGACGGTCCCGTCCAAATGGCGCTTTGACGGCGACAATGAAGCTGTGTACCTGGCCTTACCAAATCCCATTGGGTGCGTCACACTTTATCCTCCGGCGATGATTCAAAAGTTGGAGGATAAAGTGTCTGCGGTCAGTTTGGGCAACAAACGCGGACAAAAGGCGCTCGCTCGCTTATTTTCTAAGGCCGACACGCTTGGGTGCGACAAGCAGGGCCGCATCACGTTGAGCGAAAAGCTGGTCCAGCACGCCGACCTCGCCAAAGAAGCCGTATTGGCGGGCAGCTACGTCACCTTTCACATCTGGAATCCGGAAGTTTTCCAAAACTATCTATCAACCGACGCCGAAGAGGTTGACGAGATGAGCGCGATATTAACCGAATTGGGCTTATAATCCATGATCTACAAGTCTTTACAAATAAACAACTTACGAAAGGTAAGACCGTTGAAGAATGGCTCTATAGCAAGGCCCGAGGAGCGAGGGCGACGGGAGCGTACGTTGGTACGTGACCTAGCCCGAACGACGAGAACGCAGCTAGAGACCATTTTAAACGGTCTTTCCTATGGACCATAAACCCGTATTATTTCAAGAAGTAATGGCGGCCCTTCGTAAAGAGGGGCCTGCGCTTTACCTTGACTGCACATTTGGTGGCGGTGGGCATACGCGCGGGCTTTTGGAATCCAACGCAGAGGCGGCTGTCGTGGGACTCGATTGCGACCCAGAGGCGGCAGAGCGGGCGACGGCATTTTGCGAAAAGCGCTTTGAGTTTATCGCGCTCAATTTCGGTAAATTGGCGACGCTCGACCGCGGGCCCTTTGACGGCATTTTGATGGACCTGGGTGTTTCGTCGTTTCAGCTCGACACTGCTGAACGCGGCTTTTCGTTTAACAAGGAGGCCCCCTGTGACATGCGCATGGACACCCGCAGCGGCGTGACGGCAGCCCAGTTTTTGGAAACGGCCAGCGAGGCTGAGTTGACGCGCGCAATTCGGGATTTTGGTGAAGAAGTGGCGTGGCGAAAAGTCGTTCGGTCAATTATTGAAACGAGGGAAACGCACACCTGGGACACGACAACTGCCCTTGCGGCCTGGTTGGCGGATTTGCTACCAAAACACACGCGCATACACCCGGCGACAAAGGTCTTTCAGGGCATTCGAATCGCCATCAACGACGAGCTCGGCAACCTCGAACGGGGGCTCCTAGCTGCCTTTGCGAAATTGAAGCCCGGTGGCGTGTTGGCGGTCATCAGCTTTCATTCGCTCGAGGACCGCATCGTCAAGCAATTTTTTAGAGAAAAGGCCGGCTTGCCGATCGACCGCCACGACGCTCGTTGTCAAGACGATCGCGCTGTTCAGGCAACTTTGTTGACTAAAAAGCCCATAATCCCAACGTCCGTCGAGTGCGCTCAAAACCCGCGGAGCCGCTCGGCAAAACTCAGAATTTTACAAAAATCTTTTTAAAGAAACAAAATCATGAAATCAAAACTTTTAACTATAACGCTTTTCTTGCTTTCAATGGGCCTCTTTGTCTACTGTGGCACGCGTGTTGTGTGGTTCCAGCAGCAAATCACGCAGTGCTCGGAAAACATTCGTGTTATAGAGGAACGCATCGCCAAAGTGCAGCAACAGACGCAGCGCATGCTCTGTTTCATCGCAAAAATGCAGACTCCCGCCATGATCAAACGTTGCGTGGGCAGCACCATGCGCGTTCCGAGCCTCCGCCAAATCGTCTATGCCAATCCAAACAACGCGGTTAAGCTTGCAAAGGAAGTCAACATTCCTGTAAGCTATGATGACCGCAAGAAGCGCGTCCTGAGATAATGTTACACGTAAAACTATCGCGTCCACGATTATTTTTCCTCATAGGGTTGATCACGTTGGCGTTTGTCCTGGTGATGGTGCGGCTGGTCTATCTCTATCATTGGCGGCGCGACTACTACCTGAGCTTTTTGGAGAAAAACCGCTCTGCTACCCAGATTCTCTACGCTCAACGTGGCCAAATTTTAGACACCAAGGGAAAGGTTTTTGCGAACAACGAGCCTCTTTACGAGGTCGGCATCGATCCCCAGATGACCAACATCAAGGATTTTCAAAAGCTCGGGGAGCTCGCCAAACACCTACACATTCCAGTTGGACGCGCCCAAGCGGCCTTCGATCAAAAGACGGCTGGCGACAAAGTCTTGCGTTGGCACAAATTGGCTGAGGACGTCTCTCCAGAAAATTACGAAAAGATCAAAAACCTCCACATTCGCGGCGTTTACAGCAATCCCAATTTTCGACGTTCGTACCCTTGTGCAAAGAGCGCAGCGCACGTCTTGGGGTACATTAATAAAGAAGGAACGCCAGTTATGGGTGTCGAGCGCGCCCTGGATTTCTACCTAAAAGGGCAAGATGGTTGGCGTGAAATCGAGTGTGATGGCCGCCGGACGGAATTGCCGCAATACCGACGTCGGGAAGTGGCACCCACGTTTGGGAAAAACATCGTCCTCTCGATCGACAGCGTCATTCAAGACATCGTCGAAGAAGAGCTCAACATCATTCAACGTGATTGCCTGCCTCAGAGCGCGTCTATCATTGTCAGTGAAGCGCGGACTGGCTTTATTCTCGCCCTGGCGAACTCACCGAGCTTTGACCCAAACACCTTTTTCCAGACCCCCATTGACTCTCACCGCAATCGTTGCATAACGGACGTCTATGAGCCTGCCTCGGTCTTTAAAATCCTGACCCTGAGCGCCATCATCAACGAAAACATTGTCCCGCTCAACACCGTTGTCGACTGTTCCCTCACCTCGGTTACCCACAACGGAAAGACCTACAGCCTTCCCAAGGACTGGCGCGATCTCGAAAAGCTCACTCTGCCAGAAGTCTTCTATTTTTCCAGCAACCGCGGCGTCGCCCAATTGTCGCTGTTTGTCGGCCGCGATCGCCTCTATCGCTACGCAAAGGCCTTTGGCTTTGGCGAAAAAACGGGATTCCAACTCGATTTCGAAGTCGAAGGCATGCTGCCGCACCCCAGCAAATGGGACGACCTGACCGTCACCCGCTTTCCCATCGGACACGGCAACGCCGCAACCGCCATGCAAGTCCATTACGCGATGTCTGTCCTCGCCAATAACGGTGTTCTGCTCTACCCGCAAATCGTCCGGCGCATCGAAAACAGCGATGGTGCTATCGAGATGAGCTTCTCGCCGCGCGAAAAACGCCGGGCCATTTTGGAATCAACTGCCAAGACGGCCGCCTCCATGCTCGATCGTACAGACCCCAACCTCCGACTCGAGGGCGTCCGTGTCTGTGGAAAAACATCGACTTCACAAAAAATCATCGACGGCCGCTATTCACATACCCAGCACATCTCTGCCTTTTCTGGCTTTTTCCCACTCGAAGATCCTAAAATCGTTGTCACCGTCGTCGTTGACAGCCCCAAAGTCAAAGGCGTCGCGTACGGCATTCGGATAGCGGGACCATCGTTTCAACGGATTGGGAATCAGCTTACACGCTACCTAAAGATCGATGCAAAATAGCGCCAAAATGCGTTTCGCGCTGCGCCGACGGCCTCACGTACGTCTATGTACGCTACGGCCGATCGTGCTCGCGCAAAGCCACATTTTTGCATCTATTTTGCATCGATCTTTAACTCAAAGGGCCTCTAGCGGCGTTCTCGTCGTTCGGGCTAAGTCACGTACCATATGGCTCCTGTCGCCCTCGCTCTTCGGGCCTGGCTATAGGCCCTTTGAGCACGCTCTTTAATCGATCTTAACTCGATGGTTGTGAGGGCCTAGAGGCGGATTGAGTTTAGAGGTCGGGAGGCAGTTATTTTATGAGAATATTATTATTATTATTATTATTCGTTGCGGGGTGCCAGCGGGAGACGCTCGTGGAGCGGGCGAATCGCGAACAAAAGCTGATTGTGAGTGTAGGCGTGGATCCCGAGACGCTCGATCCGCAGTTGTTTTCGAGCACGAACAGCTTGCACGTGATACGGGCGTTGTTTGATGGACTGATGCGGCCAAACGCGGAAGGCGAGGCGGAGATGGGCCTGGCTGAACGTTGTGAGCGCTCGCCGGATGGCTTGACGTACACGTTTTATTTGAGAGAAGGTCGGTGGTCTAACGGAGACCTCGTGTGCGCGCAGGACTTTTGTTTCGCCTATGAGCGAATCTTGTCGCCAAATTTGGCATCGCCGAACGCGCAATTGCTGTACGTGTTGAAAAATGCAAAGATGTTCGCCGAGGGCAAATGCGCTTTTGCAGACGTCGGTGTGAAGCGCATAGACGACCGCACGCTCGCCCTGACACTCGAACAGCCGCCTTCGTACTTTTTATCGCTCCTGTACCACCCTGCGTGGTTCCCTTTAAACAAGGGCAGCGTTCTCAAACACGGTGCCATCGACGACCGCAATAACGAGTGGGCCGAGCCGCAAAACATCGTGACCAATGGTGCCTTTTGCCTCGACGAAGCTAAACAAGGGCAATTTATCGAGGTCCGAAAAAACCCGAGTTACTGGAACGCGGCGGCTATCCAATTGGCAAAAATCCGCTTTGAGATCATTCCCGATAACAACACGGAAGAGCGCGCCTTTCGCAATCACCGCCTGCACGTAACGGAAACGGTCCCGTTTTCAAAGATCGCCTACTATCAGAAGGAGAGGCCGAAATGCGTGGTCGTGACGCCGTCGCGCTTTTCCTATTATTATTTGTTGAATGTCGACAACCCCACGCTCTCTTCTAAAGACGTTCGCCAGGCGCTTTCCCTCGCGCTCGACCGTGAAAGCTTGCGAAACCTCCGACAAGTACCAGCATTCCGATTGCTTCCGGACTACACTCGTTGCCCAGCGCTCACGACAACAGAATTTAACCCAGACAAGGCTAAAGCGTGCCTCGCGCGCGCCGGTTATCCAAATGGGAAGGGCTTTCCAAAGCTCACATTGACGATCAACAACATGGAAAGTCACAAAAAGACAGCTGAAAAAGTCCAGGAAATGTGGCGAAAACACCTGAATATTTTTGTTGAAATCGAGAGCTTGGATTGGAAGGTCTACCTTTCGCGGCGCCGCTCTGGAGAGTTTGAGATCGCACGCGGTGGATGGTTCGCTGATTACAATGATCCACTCGCCTTTTTGGAAATTTGGAAATCGCATGCCGCCAATAATTACACGCATTGGTCGAGCGAGACCTTCGACGCCCTCCTCGACGCCTCCAGTCACCAGAGTCAAGGCGCGCGTACCCAAACCCTCGCCGAAGCAGAAAAAGTCCTCCTAGAAGCCTCGCCGCTGATTCCGCTGTATTTTGTCAACGAAATCAGGCTCGTCGACGAGTCTGTCCAACATTGGAAACCCAACCTCCTCGGCTGGCACCTCTACGAACACGTCGAAGTGCAACAATCGAAAGGCCTGCAATAAAAGCCTCTATCCTAATTTAAGATACTAGGACTGAGATACTAGGACTGAGATACTAGGACTGAGATACTAGGACTGAGATACTAGGACTGAGATACTAGGACCGTTGCAAAATGTCTGCGGCGTTCTCGTCGTTCTGGCTATGTCCCCAATCATTAGCTGTCTGGTCCCGTTAAGTTAGGATTAAATTAGCGAAATTTTTGCTAGCGGCCTAAAACCTGTCTGTTGTTTTATCGATTGCTCAGCGCGCAATTACCGCGCATCGGTTTTCCGATGCGCCCTGGAGTTACCCGCCTCACCCCTCTGCGCGTGTGACAACACGCCCTGGATGCGCCGTTAGAGAGCTCGGCGGGTCTAGGAAGCCTTTTTGTGGCGCACTCCTTCCGTCTTCGAGAGCGGCTTTGGCTGTGAAAAAAACAAGATATTGGAATTGATTTGTCGCTGTTTTTAGAAAAGAATTTTTAAATATAGTATTTTTATAAAAAGTCAAGCTTTTTCGTGATTTTTTTGCGCTGCGGCCGGTATAACTGTTATTAACGCATAACCCACAAATAATAATCTCTATTCCCGCATGCTGAGCTGCAGATAGCTTATTCGCTGCGGCTCGACGGCTTTGTTCCCGCATACTGTGCTGTATCTAGCTTATATGCTATATCTCGATGGCTTTGTTCCCGCATACTGTGCTGTAGCTAGCTTATATGCTATATCTCGACGGCTTTGTTCCCGCATGCTGGGCTGCAACGAGCTTATACGCTAAGACTCGATGGCTTTATTCCCGCGTACTGTGCTGTAGCTAGCTTATATGCTATATCTCGACGGCTTTATTCCCGCATGCTGAGCTGCAGATAGCTTATTCGCTGCGGCTCGACGGCTTTGATGCTGCGTTGGATATTGCAGTGCCGCTTCTTTCGTTTAGTAATAAGGTATCGCTGATTTATTACGAAAAAACTTGACTTTTTGTTTTAAAAATACAATAGATATTAAATATAAAAATCTAATATTCTAAACACATCATCAATATCCGGTATTTTTTAAAAAAATCAGCAAAAGCCGCTCTCGAAGACTGAAGGAGTGCGCCACAAACGGCTCCCGAGACCCGCCGAGCTCTCTAATGGCGCATCGAGTGCGTCTTGCAGACGCTGACCGATTTTAAAAATAAAGCTTTATGGTAGCATTACAATTTTCACCTTTGGGTGAAATTTAAATTAGAGCACGAATAACCATGCAAGCCTCCATTAAAAAATCCGTGCGGCCGATAGACCTTATTTTCTGACAGGGAATTGAGGACTAATGTCACGTACCGACGTACGCGTCTGTCTTTTAGCCTCTACGGATGTCGGAGCCCTCAAAGTAGATGCGGATGCGGTGGATCTTTTTAACGCGGGTGTGGATTTTGAATGTTTTGGGGTCAACGCTGTCTGGAATTTCGTGACGGACGATCTCGATGACTGAGTGAAAGCCGCGTTCAGTAAAGATGTCGACCAACATAGAGAGCGCTAGTGGATCGTCTAAGAGGGGGTCGTCGGTGTTGACTTGCGCCTTGCCAGACATCGCGTGACGCGTGATGGTCGGAAAGAGCGTGTGCTCGATGAAGGCAATGACTTTTTGAAAGAGCTCCGTGTGGTGTTCTTCGTAATCGTCGAGGCGCTCAATCAGCTGTTGACGCGCGTGAAGGACGATGTCGCCGGCCAGAGAGATATTGCTGATGCGGTCGTAAGTGTTTTGGCGAAGTTCGAGTGAGCTCTGGTAACGCAACTCTTTGATGATGCGGTCCTGGACCTCTTGAATCGTTCCCTTGGCGTTGATGAAGTGATAATGGAAAACCTTGCGGAGTGACGTGAGCGCTTCGTAAGTCTCATCCTTGAAGACCTTGTAACGGCTCTGGGCCGCCTCTTCAGAGATGTCCGTGTTGCGAAGCTCCATGAGCTCGCCAATCCCAGATTCCTTGACCTCTTGATTGTGTTCCCGGGCGATTCGGCCGCGCTTGAACTGGCGGGCAATACTTTCTTTTTCGTCGATGAAGAGGACGATGATGTGAAACCTGGGTGTCCGAAAAACTTTCGATAGCGGTGAGTTCTTGTGTTCGGCGCGCAGGTGCGTCAATTTGTTGTGAAAGAGTTTGAGACACTCGACCTGTGTGAGTGAGCGCGGGTAACCATCGACGACGACACCGCGGTTGTACTTGGGGTCCAGTAACTTTCGGAAAACCAGGCCAATGACTTCCTTGTCACCGACGAGCTTACCGGCATCGATCAGCTTTTTCGCCTCGGGCGTGTGGAGCAGGTCACTGACGACGAGCGGCTCTTCACAGATGTCGCGGTATTGAATGATGAAGCGCGTGTTGGTCCCCTTTCCCGCTCCCGGGGCGCCGTTCAACCAAAAAATCTCTTTTGGGAAAACCAACTTTTCTAGGTCATACTCCCTCTCGATATCTGCCCAAACGGAATCAAAGATGAGCTGCGCATTTTTAATTTCGAGGTCATTCGGCTTTTGCGCGCAGGGGTTAGAGTCGTCTGTGTGTTGTTTTTTCATGATAAAGACCTATGTAAAATGTCGTGAAAGCTCGTTTTGCGCTCTTTGAGGTGCCTCACGTACCACCGTACGCTACGGCAGCTCGTGCTCGCGCAAAGCCAAACTTTGACACCATTTTTTCACAGGTCTTTACGAATGGATAACATCAAACATTAAAGACCGTTGAAAAATGGTTCTATAGCGAGGGAGCGTATTCTGGTATGCGACTTAGCCCAAAGGGTGAGCATGCGGTTGGCATTTTGCAAAGGGTTTTTATTATAAAGCAATATTTAATGTCGCCAACAATAAAAGCAAAAAAAAAGGGGAGACCTGTGTCCCCCCTTTTTTTTAAAGAAGTAAGTTTTAGAGAGAGGCCTTCAATGCTGTACCAGGCTTAAACTTGACAGTCTTGGAAGCTGCAATCTTGATCTTTTCTTTGGTGCGGGGATTGACACCTTTACGAGCAGCGCGTTTGACGACGGAAAACGTTCCGAAGCCAATGAGCTGTACACCCTTTTCCTTCTTGATACCTTCCTTGATGCCTTCAAGAACGGCATTCAATGCCCTTTCAGCGGCGGCTTTGGATGTATCCTTACCGAGAGTTTTTTGGATTTTTTCGATGAGCTGTGCTTTGTTCATGAGTGAGAACCTTTGTTTTAGTTTGAGTTTTATATAGAGAAGCAGAGAGAACTGACAGCCAACACTGATAAAATCAGCGCCGGCGCTTTATCGTTCACCCATTGTTCATTTTATCTTTTGCTTTTTTTAAAAAAATAGCAACACTGAAATGTGAAAAATGATCATTTTTTTTAAAAAACCTACATTTTTAACCTCATGCAGACACGGGTTTACGCTCCTAGAGCTTCTCTTTGCCCTTGGGATTTTCATCTTTTTGGCAAGCATTGCGATGATCCTGATGTCTAAACTCTTTGCGGCCGAGGGTGTTTCCAAACACTCTTTGGATCAAGAACGTGTGCGCGTGCAACTCGATGTTCTCCAGCGCGACCTCTCTGCTTGGGTCTATAGTGACCGCTTGCCCTTTAAGTTTGCCTACAAGCAGGATGGCTTTATCCGTTTCTTTCTGATGGCTGAAGGGCGGGTATCCGAGGTCGAGTATATTTTGGAGAAAAATAAACTTGTCAAAAAGGCCTGGGATCTCGATGGGCGCTTTATATCGACGGCCACCATACTGGATTCCATTGATGGACTACTGCTCTATGCAGTTGTGGACAAGAAACAGAGATTATTGAGCCCTTCAACGCTCATCAACAACTCTGACACCATGCCGGCCCACATCGAAGTCCGCCTGGCGCGCGGCAAGCAGAGCTTTTCTGTTCCGGTGCTGGTCAAGAATGCCCTAAAGTGGTGAAGGCTTCGGCAATAGCCCACGGCGGTCTTAAGGCCTTTGTTTCAAAAGATGAGCCTCAAACGAGCTCTCGTTGAACAACGCACCGCAGCGCTTTGCGTTTGCCTGCAAGCGTTCGAGCTCGTCGGACCCGAGTTGGCAAAAGCATTCCAGGGTGTTTAAGAGGCTTTGGGCGTCGTTTTGTTTGCAGACTAAGCCCATATCATACTCTTCCGTGCGTCGTCGGAGGAGCCTGCAGTCGCTGACAATAACTGGCTTTCCAGTACCAGCCGCTCTAACAAAGGGCCCCGATGAGCCATAATGGTCGATGTAAGGAATGCAAACACAGTCCGCCGCGCAAAAGCACAGCGTTTCTTCTTCTTCAAAAATGTAGTGGTCCAGATATGACGCGCAATCTTGATGTACCTCCGCCTGCAGAGCCTTTAAAATAGCCGAATCTGACTGTCGACCGGCACAGAGCAGCCATTTACGCTCGTTGTGAAGGCCGCTGAAGGCTTCAAGGAACACGGACAGCCCTTTGCGTTTTCCAGCAGTCCCGTAATGCAGAAAGACGATCCTGTCTAACGGTATGCCCAGCGCTTGTCTCGCTTCCTCGCGCGTGTACTTGAAATCGTTGAAATAGGGGTCAGGCAGAAAAGAGAAAACATTAGGATCAGGATTTGGCAAAAATTCGTCCATCAAAAAAAGATGTTTAAATGTATTTTTCTTGAGCAGTCTTTTGAGCCCGTAGGCCTTCCAGCACTTTCCAAATCCTTTTTCTTTGGGGTCGACTGGCCGCGCGCGTAGGTAGATGCCCGATAGCTTGCCGCGTATGTTCTTGGGTGGCAAAATGCCCAGGGCTGCCCGTCGAAAGAGCGAAGAGGCGATCTCGTCAAAACAGTTAAAAAAGACTTCATCCGCACACACGTCCGCCGTACACAGAGAGACGGATTCCAAAAGACTTCCACCGCGCCATTGTTGGTGCTCGTCGAATAGGGAGAGGACCGTTACCTTGTTTAACAATAATGGATCGCGCCGCCGAATACTGGCGAGGGCCTGATCATTGCGGAGGTCGAGGGCGAGCGTTACCTGGCGTCCCGCTTTGAGAAACGCCCTAACAACGCCAACCATGTACATCAAGTGATGGCCCTCGTAACGCAGCTCCACAATCAACACACTGTCGCTTGTTGCCATCTAGGGCTTCATTTGCAGGCGCAGAGCCACTTAGAACGTGTAGGTCAGTGTCGTGCCTTCGGTTCCACCGCCGTAGGTAATCGTGATTTGCGTGTCTGTGTCGGCAAGTGTGAGGCCGGTGTAAACTTCGCTGGCGATTGGTTGAAGTGTGCGAATATACTTGGTTGTCTGCGTTCCAACAATGCTGGTGTACTCGACAGTCGCATTGCCAGAGTCCAAAAAGTACTGCTGAGCGGCGGCAACGAATTGGCGCAAGTTATTTAGAATGACCTTTTCACGGGCATTCGTGCGGACTTTATTGACCGCCGGAATGGCCATGGACGCCAGTAGGCCGATGATCACAACGACAATCATAATTTCGACTAAAGTAAAACCGTGTGTTTTGTTTTTCATAATTGAAAGCGTACCAGATGTCTGATAGGAACCATTTAAAGCAACTCTACGATAATTGCCAAGAAAAAAAACAAGAATCTTGCTTTTTTTTATGTAGCCTTTTTGATAGACAATCATGGATATTTGTTATTATGGCAACCCCATCTTGCGCGAAAAAGGGCGTCTCGTTACCCAATTCGACAAGGCCCTTCAAGATTACGTGCGCGCGTTGACGGCTGAAATGTACGAAAAAGATGGCATCGGTCTCGCCTCGCAGCAGGTGGGACAAGCAGTGCAGATCGCCGTGATCGACGTTAGCCGCGTCGACACGACACCCGAAGTCCTGTTGGATGGCAAGGTCCTCCATTTCAGCCTACTGATGCCCCTTGTAATCATCAATCCGGTTATTAGGACGATCGGGAGAGAGAAGACAGTGCGCGACGAAGGTTGTCTCTCGTTTCCCGAGATCTTTGAGCCCGTTGAACGCGTTTATGAAATCGAAGTCAAGTACCAGGACGAACACGGCCAATCTCACGCTTTACGCTGCAACGCCATGCTTGCACGTTGCATCCAACACGAGACCGACCACCTAAACGGCATTCTTTTTATTGACCGAATGAATAAAAATGTATTTAAACAGGTGGAGCCGCAGTTGGAATTTATTAAACAAAACTATATATGAAAACACTCATTATCCAATACACACCACGCAACAAGCAGTCCACGACAAAGCAGCTCTTGGACTCTTTTTTAAAAAACTGTGATGACGACATCGAAATTCTTGACCTTACCAAAAGCGCACCCGAGTTTCTCTTTGAAAATGCCATTTCGGCGATGATGAAGCGCAACCACGGTGGTGCGATGCTCAACGCGAGCGAGCAGAGCGTTCTGAAGAATATCGACAGAATGACCCAGCAATTTGTCAAGGCCGATGCGGTTGTCTTTGCGTTTCCGATGTACAATTTCTCTATGCCTGGCATCGTCAAGACCTACCTCGACCTCGTCGCTCAACGTGGCCAAACATGGGACATCGACGCCAACGGCAATTACGTTGGAAAAATGAAAGGCAAAAGAGCGCTCATACTCATGTCGTGCGCTGGCGTCTACAATGAAGAGCCGTACAAGTCTTGGGACCACACCTTTGGCCTCATGAAGACCATTCTGTCCTTTATGGGCTTTGCGCCGATCCAAATGGTCGCCGCCCAAGGAACCGCCATTCCAGACATGCAGAGCACTCTACTCGCACAGGCCATCCAAAACACCCTGACCATCGCCCACACTTGGAATGCCTCAATGCCCACACTGGCGAAATAAGTTCGGCGAAAAAGCATTTGACAAAAAAGCCACACGGCCTTTTCTTGAGACTATGAAATGTGTGTTGATTACAGGAGGGGCTGGTTATATCGGCTCCCACACGGCCTATGCGTTTCTCGATGCCGGGTATAAGGTTGTCATTGTCGACGACCTTTCGACGGGCTACAAGCGCGTCGTGCCACAAGAAGCTACCTGGATCGAGGGTAATGTCGGCGACATTGAATTCATGAAGGGCGTATTTAAAAAGCACGCCGTTGACTGCGTGCTGCACTTCGCGGGCTCCATCATCGTTCCAGAGTCGGTTGAAAAGCCCCTCAAGTATTACGAAAACAACACCGTCGTCTCCTGCAGATTGCTCCAGGCCTGTGTCGAATCGGGCATTCAGCGCTTTATCTTCTCGTCATCGGCCTCCGTCTACGGCAACAATCCCAAAGGCACTATGGAAGAGACCGATAGGCCAGCGCCCGAAAACCCTTACGCGGCGTCAAAGTGGATGACGGAACAAATGATTCACGACGTTGCCCGCGCTCACGGCCTCCATTACGTCATTTTGCGCTATTTTAACGTCGCCGGAGCCGATCCAAAGGGCCGCACTGGACTGATTTCAAAACAGTCGACGCACCTCATCAAGTTGGCTGGCGAAGTCGCACTCGGCAAACGCGACACGCTGTCGATCTTTGGCACCGATTACGAGACGCGCGACGGCACCTGCATTCGCGACTTTATCCACGTCAGCGACCTCGCCGACGTTCACCTTTGTGCCTACAAGTATATGAAAACGCACTGCAGCGCCACCTTCAACTGCGGTTATGGACAGGGGACGTCGGTTTTTGAAGTCGTTGCCGCCCTGGAGTCGCTCTTGGGCCGCTCTCTTAAAAAAGTCCTCTCAGGCAGACGCGCCGGCGACCCCGTTTGCCTCATAGCAAATGCCGATCGCCTCAGGAAAGCTACCGGCTGGACCCCAAAATTCGACACCCTGACAACCATTTTAGAAACCGCTCTCTCATGGGAAAAGAAACTTTAACACCGATATTCTGCGTCCACGGCGGTAATCGCTTTTATTTGCCTTACATCATTGCCCAGGTTAAGGACTCCAATCCCAACACCCCCTTTTATTTTCTGAGCGACCGCAGTACCGCCTATTACAGGGGGATCGAGCATGTGTGTTACGAAGATTACTTTTCAAAAGCGCGCGAGTTTGAAAAAGTCTACAAACATCACTACCTCGACGGCACCCGCTACACTACAGAGCTGTTTTGCTTCCAACGCTGGCTAATCCTCGATGAGTTTGTCCACAAGATGGGCTTTGAGCGCGGCTTTATTATCGATTCAGATGTCATGGTGTATGCGAATGTCGAACGATTGAAGGCGCTGTACAAAGATTTTGACATGAGTATCATATATTTGAATGAAGGAAGTTCCCACGGTGCGTCTTGCTTTTTCAATAAAGCGTCTATTCTTGGAAAACTGAGTGATGTTATCTTTGATATGTATACCTCGGAAAAATCCACACACTTGCTGCAAGATTTATTTTCAAAAAAGACCATTGGCGGTGTTACGGATATGGATGCACTTCATATTTTCAAAAAACGCTATTCCAATCTTATCACAACCGGTAGCATCCCTATAAATAATCTTGCTCAGGACTCGGGTATTCTTCAGGACGATCGCTATGAACAAGAAGGTGACCGTTCTAAGGTTTTTTGGAAAAACAAAACACCTTTCTTCAAAAACCTGTCAGACGGCGCGTTTGTCGAAATGGCCATCATTCACTTACAGGGGCATTCCAAAAACACCATACAAAAATACCTCCAACTACGCACCTTCCGAGCAAAAAGCCTCTTTGTCTTCAACTGGCTCGCCTTTAAGCTCTTGAAGTATCCGATGCGTTGGTGGTTGAAGTTGAAAAAACAAAGGCACAAGATTTGACGTGTTTTTCCTTGCCACTTCTTTAAAAATGATTGTTCTGTAACATGTTATGTCAAGGCTGTGGAGGTTTTGGCGAAGTAACACATCTAAAAAATCACTAACCTTTTGGTCAAAATCCAAAAGTTTTATAATGAGTTCATTAATGGAACAGTTGCTCGCAGCGAGCACGTTTAACAACCTAAAAGAGGGATCTCTAATTCAGGCTACTGTCACAGAGATCCGCGAAAACAACGTCGTTGTAGACATCGGGGCGAAGTCGGAAGGCATGGTCCCCGTTGCCGAATTTAACGACATCAGCGACATTCAAATTGGGTCGCAAATCGAGGTCTACCTCGAAAAGCTCGAGGATAGGAACGGCAACCCCGTCCTCTCCTACGACAAGGCCCAACAAAAGAAAAACTGGGAAACCATCCTCACAAACTGTGAAGAGGGCAAAATTGTCTCCGGTCGCGTCAAGGGCAAAGTCAAGGGCGGTCTCGTCGTCAATATCGGCGTCGATGCCTTCTTGCCAGCCTCACAAATCGACGTTCAGCCGCCAAAAAACCTCGACCAGTACATCGGTCAAACCTACGATTTTAAAGTTCTGAAAATCAATCTGGAGCGCAAAAACATCGTCGTTTCGCGCCGCGAATTGATCGAAGAACAACGTTCGGACAAGCGCAAGAAGATCCTCACCGACGTCAAGCCGGGTGATAGAATGCGCGGTACGGTCAAAAATATCACCGATTACGGTGTCTTTATTGACCTAGATGGCATCGATGGCCTCCTCCATATCACCGATATGAGCTGGGGCCGCATCTCGCATCCCAGCGAAGTCGTTCGCATGGGCGAGGAGCTCGAAGTCGTCATCCTCGAAGTCGATTCCGAACGCGAACGCGTGTCCCTCGGCCTCAAACAAATCCATGCAAACCCATGGGAAAACATCGAATCGAAGTACCCGATCGGATCGCGCGTCAAAGGTAAAGTCGTCAACCTCGTGCCCTACGGCGCCTTCGTCGAACTCGAAGACGGCGTTGAAGGCCTTGTCCACGTCACCGAACTGTCCTGGACAAAGCGTATCAACAAGCCCAGCGAAGTCCTCAAGGTCGGCGACGAAATTGAGGCCGTCGTTCTCGGCATCCAGAAAGATGAACAGAAAATCTCTCTGGGCGTCCGTCAACTCGAGGCCAATCCATGGCAAATGGTCAAACATAACTATCCTGTCGGTGCACATATCCGCGGTAAAGTTCGCAATTTGACCACCTATGGCGCCTTCATCGAGCTCGAAGAAGGTATCGACGGCATGGTCCACGTCTCCGATATGAGCTGGACACGCAAAATCAATCACACGAGTGAAATGCTCAAGAAGGGCGACGAAGTCGACGCCATCGTCTTGGAAGTCGATTCAGACCAACAACGCATTGCCCTCGGCATGAAACAACTCAACGAAGATCCTTGGAATAATATCGAACGGATCTTCCGCATCGGCGATATCGTCAAAGGTAAGGTTTCTAAGGTCACCTCCTATGGCGCCTTTATCGAATTGAAGGAAAATATCGATGGCCTCGTTCACATCAGCCAAATCTCCGAAGAGCATGTTGAACGCGTCAAAGATATCCTCAAAGTCGGCGAAGAAGTCGAAGCCCGCGTCATCAAAATCGATAAAGATGATCGCCGCATCGGCCTCTCCGTCAAAGCCGCCGCCTACGACGAAAGCAAATTGGCTGAAGAAGTTAAAGCCTTCGACCGCCTCAGCAAAACTCAAGACCTCACTAGCCTCGGCGATATATTAGACGAGTTCGCCAATAAATAACCCTGTCTCGCGGTCCAATGAATGCAATAAGTTCGTTGGCCATCGGATCGGGCTATCCTCACGTACCATTTGTACGCTCCGGTAGCCCGACCTCGGCCGCCTGCTTATTGCCTCCATTGAAACCGCGAGCCCTCCCAGTTTAAAAATAACCAGCCTCAGCGCGTTTGAGTTTTTTTAGCGAAGATAAAAACATCGAACGCAATAAGTGGGGTCTGGGGGCCGCTGCCCACAGCTGGGTCCAGGGCAAATAGCCCTAGGAAAAAGAAAACAATACAAAAATGCCAGAATTCAACAAAGAACAAGCGTCGTCCGAATCGAATGAGATGGGACGTAATCGCAACAGTAACTTGAGGGGGCGTTGGAAGCCTTCTCGCAAGAACAGTGGTCCGAAGGAAGTTCGTTCAGAAGAGAACCGTCCTGGAGAAGTCGACGTACAGAGGATCAAAGAGATCAAGGCGACAGAGCCAATCTCTACAGAGGTAGAGCCGGTAGCGAGCGTTGAAGCAAACGTTGCGCCGGTACAGCCCGAGTCCCAACGTCGCGAACACTCGCAATCGAGGGAACGTCGTCCGGAACGTCGTGAACGCACCGAGAGAGCAGAACGTCCGGAACGTCGTGAACGCTCGGATCGGCCTGAACGATTCGAACAAAGAGAACGTTCGGAACGTCCAGAGCGCCGCGAACGCGATCGTTTTGAGCACAATGAGCGCTCTCATGAAAACAGACAGCGCGATCGGGCAGTCTTCTCTAACGAGACAACGTGCCCCACGCCAGTTGCCAAAAAGAAATCGCTCTGGGATAAAATCCTCAGCTTTTTCTGCTGCCCGTTCTCTTCAAATTCGTGCTCTTGCAAGGTCAATCCTGAACAGAGACATTCACACAGATCACGGCCTTTTCACAAAAGAGGAGACAATAATCACCGCGGCTTTAACCGCTCACGGTAAAAGATCATTGCAAAAGGTTCTATAGCGGCGTTCTCGTCGCTCGGGCTAAGTCACGTACCAACGTACGCTCCTGTCGCCCTCGCTCCTCGGGCCTGGCTATAGAACCCTTTTGCAACGATCTTTGTAATTCGTCTGGAAACCCCTTTTATAGTATAAAAGGGGTTTCCGGACCTTCCCCAAAACACTTTTATTATTTCGCTGCGCGTTGCGCAGCGATGGGCGTATTCGCAAATACCGAAAAAATATTTTGCGAACGCAAAACAGTTTTTAGGTATTTGCGAAATAAACGAGGTCCAGGAGGCTGCTGCCTTCTGGCGGGGTCCTGGGCGCGGAGCCCTGGTTAAATTATTATGGATTCAGTTAAAATACAAGGGGGCTCACCACTAAGAGGGAGTGTGAGCGTAAGTGGGGCGAAGAATGCGGCGTTGCCGATGATGGCGGCTGCGTTATTGGGATCGGA
>Ga0209417_1001639_pt1 | contig 39957 bp, 40 predicted proteins | sample RifGroF2_FD_184002 | JGI IMG/M metagenome (GOLD analysis project Ga0209417, IMG submission 184002) | Groundwater microbial communities from Rifle, Colorado, USA - Groundwater F2 (SPAdes) (version 2) | ecosystem: Environmental > Aquatic > Deep subsurface > Groundwater | place: Rifle, Colorado... | reverse complement strand
AACCGCTCGACAATGGTCGACGTTATCCGCAGGACGGCTGAGCAGGTGTTTATCCCGCTCACAGTGGGCGGTGGCATAAGAACTGTTGAGGACATGCGCCTCATGCTTAACTCAGGAGCCGACAAAGTTTCCGTAAATTCCTCCGCCGTAGACAATCCCGATCTTATAAGGGCCGGCGCGGAAAGGTTCGGCAGTCAGTGTATCGTCCTCGCTATCGACGCACGGCGCGTACCCGGTCAAAAAAACAAATGGCAGGTCTATACACACGGAGGACGCAAGGCCGTTGACCTCGATGCCGTTGAGTGGGCGATTCGGGGCGTGAAGCTGGGCGCAGGCGAAATCCTTCTTACCAGTATGGACGCAGACGGCACGAAAGATGGTTACGACTGCGAGCTTACAAGGGCTATTTCCGAAAGAGTCTCTGTTCCTGTCATAGCATCCGGCGGAGCGGGGACACTCGAACATCTGCTCGAAGTCATAGAAAAGGGAAAGGCCGATGCCGTGCTTGCCGCGAGCATTTTTCATTTCGGCATTTTCAGCGTGCCACAGGCAAAGGAATTTCTAAAAAAACACAATATACCCGTGAGAGATTAAAAAGGATAAATATCATATGTCTAGCGAAAAAAAAGCCCTGGATTATCACAAATTCCCAGTTCCCGGCAAAATTACTGTCAAGCCTTCAAAGCCCTGTGAAACAAAAGAAGACTTGTCACTGGCCTATACTCCCGGAGTCGCCGTTCCATGTCTTGAGATAAAGGAAAAGCCGGACACAGTTTGGGAATACACTGCTAAAAATAATCTTGTGGCAGTCGTGAGCGACGGCACCGCGGTGCTAGGTCTGGGTAACATAGGACCCGACGCAGGGATTCCCGTGATGGAGGGAAAGGCCGTGCTTTTCAAGCATTTCGCGGATATAGACGCTGTTCCGCTTTGCCTCTGCAAGGTCTTCAACGAGAAGGGTTCTACCGATGCCGTCCGGCTTATCGAAACGGTAGAGCGGCTCGAACCGTGCTTCGGTGGAATCAACCTCGAGGATATCGGCGCTCCGGCATGCTTTGAAGTGGAGCAGACCCTCAAGAAAAAAATGTCGATACCCGTGTTTCACGATGATCAGCACGGCACTGCCATAATATCACTCGCCGGAATTCTCAATGCCTTGAAAATCACAGGACGCAAAATAGAAGAAAGCCGTTTCGTTGTCAACGGCGCCGGCGCGGCGGGGATAGCGTGTTCGGAATACTACATCAGCGCAGGGGCGAAGCGTGAAAACTTTATAATGTGCGACTCCATCGGAGTAATATACAAGGGCAGAAAAGAAGGAATGAATCCGGAGAAGGAGGCGTTCGCCTCCAATACAAAAGCACGGACACTCGCGGAAGCGCTTGAAGGCGCAGATGTCTTCATGGGGCTTTCAAAAGGAAACGTCGTTACCGAGGAAATGATTAAAAAAATGGCTAAGGGTCCAATCATCTTCGCGATGGCGAACCCGACTCCCGAAATCATGCCCGACAAAGCCCTTGCCGCCGGTGCGGCGGTTGTCGGCACCGGACGAAGCGACTTCTCGAATCAGGTCAACAACGTCCTCGGCTTCCCCGGAATATTCCGAGGCGCACTGGACGTCAGGGCTACTGATATAAATGAATCGATGAAGCTTGCCGCGACGAAAGCAATTGCGGAAATTGTGATGGAGGAAATCCCGGAAGGCGTATTGAAAGTTCTCGCAAAGGCATATCCCGAAGATGCCGCCTCGGGAATGTTCGAAGGCAAATCTCCGCTCAAGAATTCCTTTGTCATTCCGAAACCCTTTGACCCGCGTGTCGTTCCTAGGGTGGCGAAATATGTCGCGAAGGCCGCCATGGACTCCGGCGTGGCCCGCATCAGCATCAACGACTTTGAAGCATACGAAAAAGCCGTCACCGCCAGAATCCTCAACTCTCAAAAGGCATGAGTTTTATGAAAAAATTTCTTCTCTTTCCGCTGCTGGCGTTTGTTTTCGACTGCGTGGAGCTTTCTGCGATAACCAAGCAGGACAACGACCTGATCGTGGCCGCGTCCCGGGGCGATATTGAGGGCGCAAGAAATCTTATTGAATGCGGGGCGAGCGCCTTGGCTACCGACGATAAGGGCAGAACCGCGCTCATGGCTGCCGCAGACGAGGGACATAAGGATATGGTCAGTTTTCTGATAACCAACGGCGCTGCTGTCAATGTTACCGACAACAACGGAAAAACCCCGCTCATGTATGCGGCCGAAGACGGTTTCAATACCGCACTGGTCAAGCTCCTTATAATGAACAAGGCCAAGGTCAACATAGTAGATAAAAGGGGCTGGACCGCAATAATGTACGCCGCGTCAGGCGGCTATGTCAACTCCGTAAAGATGCTTGTCGAGGCTGGAGGAGACTTCAAGGTAAAGGCGCCCGACGGAAAAACAGCAAAAGATATGGCTGCTGAAAAAGACCTCAGAAATGTAGTTGACTACCTTACTCAGCAGGAAGCCCTTTCCAAGGATATCTGGGCTTCCGGCAATGACGACGACGATGATGATAATTAGTTGAGGCCGTAAATATCGCCGAATTTCTTCTTGAGATACGCCAGATATGGTTCCGGTCTTATCTCTGAGCCCGTAGCCTTTTTTACAAGTTCCTGCGGGCTGAATTTTGCGCCATGCCTGTGTATTTTGTCCCTGAGCCAACTGAGAAGATGCTTGAATTCCCCATTCCTTATGGAGCCGGAAAGTCCCGGAAGTTCAGCATTGATTTTTTCCCAAAGCTGGGCCGAGACGAGGTTGCCTATCGCGTATGTCGGAAAATACCCGAAGATGCCGCATGACCAATGAACATCCTGAAGTACGCCGTCGGAATCTTTTTCGGGACACACATTCAGGTATTCGCACATTTTTATTCTCCAGAGTTCCGGAAGGTCTTTGACCTGTATCTTATTTTCCATCAGGTCTTTTTCCAGCTCGAACCTCAGCATTATATGCAGATTGTAAGTGGCTTCGTCGGCCTCGACCCTTATTAATGAGGGCTTTACCTTGTTTATAGCCCGGTAGAAATTTTCCATGCTGACTCCGGCAAGGCCGTCGGAAAACTTTTCCATGAGTTTCGGGTAGAAATACGTCCAGAAATCTCTTGAGCGGCCCACCAGATTTTCCCACATGCGGGATTGCGATTCATGAATGGCCAGCGACGCGCCGTCTGAAAGCACCGTGCGCTTGAGCAGACGGCTTATGCCCTGCTCGTAGATGGCGTGTCCGGCCTCATGCATGGTGCTGAAGAGTCCTGACATGAGGTTGTCCTTGAATACTCTTGTTGTGATTCTTACGTCGCCCTGTCCGAATGTTGTTGTGAATGGATGCGCTGTCCTGTCCTGCCGCCCGCGCGTCCAGTCGTAACCGAAGGCACTTGCTACCTTGACGCCGAAATCCCATTGTCTCTGCTCATCATACAACGGCTTGAACAGAAAAGAATTATTTATTTCAGGCTTCCCTGAAATTTTTTCCACGAGCCTACTCTGTTCCGGCTTTATTTCATTGAAAATCCTTGAGACCTCGGCTGTCTTAAGACCGGGTTCAAAATCGTCAAGGAGCGGGTCATAGATATGGTCGTAAGGGCTAAAAAGCGCCGCATATTCCTGGCGAAGGCTTACTATTTTTTCAAGGTGGGGCCGAAACATCGCGAAGTCTGATTTTGCCCTGGCCTCTTCCCATACGGTCTGGGCAATTGAAGTCACAGACGCGAATTCGGCGACGAGTTTAGCGGGTACCTTTGTCTTCTTATTGTAGAGATGTCTTGTTACTCTTATGAGGCACGCCTCATCCGATTCGCGACTGAGCGACGGCACCGATTTTTCCAGTGAATTGAGTAACTGGCCCACTTCCGGGGAACAGAATTTCTCATGTGATATTTTACTCAGGGCGGCAAGCTGACAGGCCCTTTCCTCGGCCCCGCCCTTCGGCATATACGTCTGCTGGTCCCATGAGAGGACGGCAGTGGCCGCGTTTATGTCATAAATTTCGTTGAGGACGTTTTTCAGACGGGCGAGATTTTTTTCCATATCGACTATTCTCCCGTTATGTTTTATCTGAAGCTTACAATGTCGCGTGCCGAAAAAAAATCAAGTTTAAAATATGAGTCGAGAAAGCAATGCTGGTACGGCGAACTCAGTTCTGAGTATTCTTTCCCCGATACTTACCGGACTGAAACCGCGTTCAATGAATAAATCTCTTTCGTAATCCGTAAAACCGCCCTCCGGCCCGATTGCAAGAAACGCCTTCCGGCTGATTCTGCAGGGGCATACAGGGTGCGACCCCGGATGCGCGAGAAGGCATTGAGCATCCTCTATAATCCCGGGTACCTCGTCTTCGAGAAAGGGTTTGAAACGCTTCCTGAAAAATATCTGCGGCATGATGGTGTCACGGGACTGTTCAAGGGCCAGAATTGATTCCTCGAAAACCTCTTTTTCGCCAATGACCGGACTTTCCCAGTAACTTTTTTCGACCTTCCACGAGGCAATAAAATATATATTTTTGACACCCATCGACACAGCGGCATGGAGGACTTTTCTGAAGCTCTTGGGCCGCGGCAGAGCAGCGATAAGCGTAATTGGGGGAGCCGGAGGCGGATTACCGAAGAGCTTGACTTCGAGCTCCACCGAATCTGCCGATATTTCTGTAACCAATCCAGTTCCGATTTGAGAATTTAGAAGACCAGCCTTAAGAAGCTTTCCTTTTTCGGCGCGGTGCACTTCGATTATATGCTTCGCGCGCCGTCCCTCTATGACCGCATGCGACTCATCCTTGAAATCATCTTTGAGAAGAATTACGAGGTTCACGTTTACAAGGACTTTCGTCCGCTTATGGCTGCGGCAATAGTCGCCGAGTCGGCGTAAGAAATATCGGAACCTGCCGGAAGTCCTCGTGCAAGTACGCTTACTTTTACATTCGTATCCTTGAGTATTTCAGAAATATATACAGAAGTAGCTTGGCCTTCAACGTCCGGACTCAACGCAAGGATGACCTCATTGACTCCGCCAAATGATACGCGCCTGTGCAGCAGATCCGTTGTCAGGCTTTCGGCTCCTCTGCCGCTCAGAGGCGAGAGCTTGCCGCCGAGCACGTGGTAAACTCCTTTGAAAAGCCCTCCGGATTCTATGGTGTATATCTGAAGAGATTCTTCGATGACGCATATCACGCTTCTGTCGCGGGACGCGGATACGCATATTGAACAGAGCACGCCTTCGCTTGAGAGATTGCCGCATTCAGGACAGGAAGTAACACTGCTTTTTAAATTTTTTACGGAATCCCCAAATGCCTCAAGTTTATCCTGCGGCCACTTAAGCATGGAGAACGCCAGCCTTTCGGCATTTTTCAAGCCTATGCCCGGCAGCGATTTAAGAAAATCGACCAGCTCTTTAAGTGGTTCAGGGTATTTTGATGACATTTCATATCACCGGAATTAATTAAACAGGCCTGGGATATTGATGCCGCCCGTGAGCTTGGAAAGTTTATCCTGAGACTTCGCCTTTACTCCGGCCAGCGCGTTATTTACCGCAGCCTGGACGGTATCCTCAAGTACCTCCCTATCAAACATGGCGGCTTCCTTTATAAAAATCCTCTTTACCGTCAGGTCTCCGCTGACGACGACCTCGACCATGCCGTTTTCGCTTTCGCCGGTACATTCAATTGACGCAAGGTCTCCCTGCATTTCCTTCAGGTTTTTCTGAATATCCTTCGCCTTTTTCATAAGGTTCGCTATTTCGCCTAAATTTCCAAACATATCTCTTTGCTCTCCTGTTTTTTTCCTATTGGCCTCGCCAAGCCTGTCAACCGTGAATATCGACGATCTGTCCACCGAAAATATTCATTGCTTTTCTAACATATTCATTGGCCTCGACTCTTTTCCTGAGCTCGGCAACATCGTGCGACTGTTTTTTTTCGTGATGTATCTCGTGAACGCCCTCTCTGTACTTGATGTGAATCTCAAGGTGCCTTCTGCCGGAGGCGGCCTGGAGCCGCTTATTGAGCATGGCTGCTTTTTCCTTTATGCGCGCGAGATGACCATCATCAAACTCATCGTCGAAGACGATGTTGAGCCTTTCTCCCTCAATGCTTTCGGGGAATCCCGCGGCGAGATAGTTTTTGAGTGTTATATCCTTGAGATTTTCTTCGACATCTTTCAGCAGCAAATGCCATACTTCCTTCGGCTCGGGCGTGGAAAGGGTCTCGACAACTCTCGTGGAGGAAGAATGCTGCGATACGGCCGGCGGCGGCTGAATCTCCACATCGTCTGTCTCCGGTGACGGCATTTCCTCATCCATCGAAATTTCTTCATCCAACGGCTCTTCTTCTATCGGCTCAGACTCAGAGACGGAAGAAGGAGGCTCAGGCTCAGGTTTAGGCTCAGGCAGCGGTTTCGACTGCACGGGTGTTTCCGCTACCGGCCGTGGCAAGGGTGCCGGGGTTGGAGTTATTTTTTCGACCTGGACTTTTTCAGGGACGCTCATGGCTGGTGCTGCGGGAATATTATCGAGAGAATCCAAACCTCCGTCTTTGCGTATCTGATTAAGCCGTCTGAGCAATGAATCTATAGAAACGGAATGTGCTATTCTCATTGCTTTCAATATCAGTGTTTCGATAAATACCTGTTTATTTAGAGCGTTATGCAATGAATTGCCTACCGGCGAAAGCTGCTCAAGAAGTCTTTGTACTATTTCCGGATTGACGGACAGCGCCATTTCACGGTATTTATCCACCGCCTCGTCCCCTGCTTCCAGAATGTCCTCGGGATTTTCAATGATTGAGCAGAGCTGTACGCCTCTGAGGTAGAATAGGAGTTCCTCGAAAAGTTTCTCGAAATTTTTGCCGCGTGCCGCGAGATTGTGAATATTGGCTACGGCACCGGCCTTTGAGTTGGAAAGGACGGCCTTTACGAGCGATTCCATTTCGTCGGACGATGTAAGTCCGAAGAGCGAAAGCACCTGATCTTCGGAGATTGCCGCTGCGCCTTCCCCCGAGAAAAAGGAAATCATCTGGTCGAGCAATGATTGAGCGTCGCGCATTCCACCATCGGCTGCGCGGGCTATGGCCCTGACTGCCCTGTCGGAGATACTCACCTTTTCAGAGATGGCTATTCCTTTGAGCCTTTCATAGATCATGGAAGACGGAATCCTGCGAAGATCGAATCTCTGACATCTCGATATGATTGTCGGGAGCACCTTGTGGGCTTCGGTCGTCGCGAAGATAAATTTTGCGTGGGCCGGTGGTTCCTCTATGGTCTTGAGGAACGCATTCCAGGCCGTGGCCTGGAGCATGTGGACTTCGTCCACGATATACACTTTATATTTACTTTTTACGGGTGAAAACATCACTTCCTGACAGAGGTCTCTTATGCTCTGGACAGAATTCTGGCTTGCCGCATCGATTTCGATAACGTCCATATTCGAACCATCGGCTATCGAAACACATGAATCGCAGAGGCAGCAGGGTTCGCCGTTCTGAGGCGATGTACAGTTGAGCGCCTTCGCGAATATCCTAGCGGTGGTTGTCTTTCCGATTCCGCGCGGGCCTACGAAGAGATAGGCGTGTGCTATGCGGCCCTGGATTATGGCGTTTTTCAATGTCGTGGTCATATGTTCCTGCCCTATGACCTCAGAAAATTTCTGCGGACGACATTTCCTGGCTATTACCTGATATTCGCCCATTAGTTTGCCTGCGTGGGCTGGATTGTTACATTGTCGAGCAATTCGCCGAGGTTGCCGAACTTTTTACTGCGATTATGGGGGATCGGGTTGTCGTTAAGGGTTTTGCCTTGAATGCTGAAAAGAGTTTCAAGTCCCTTTTTCGCTGTTCCGAGCATGTCCTGAAGGGTGTCGAAAGAGAAAGGTTCTTTTTCTGCGGTACCCTGCACTTCTATAAATTTACCGGATTCCGTCATTACGATGTTCATATCTACATCCGCACCGGAGTCCTCTTCGTAGCAGAGGTCGAGAAGGATCTCATTTTTCACTATTCCCACGCTGACGGCCGCGATATTTTCACGCATTGGATTTTTTTTAAGCCGTCCTGTGGAGAGGAGCCTTCCGAATGCTATCTGGAGAGCAACGGACGCGCCGCTTATGCTGGCGCAGCGGGTGCCGCCGTCGGCATCAATCACATCGCAGTCGATGTAAACGGTGTTTGGCCCAAGTGCTTCGAGATCGATTACCGAGCGGAAGCTTCTTCCGATAAGGCGCTGGATTTCCATTGTCCTGCCGCCCTGTTTACCGGCGTTTGCCTCGCGTCTTGATCTGTCGTGGGTGGAACCGGGAAGCATTCCATATTCCGAGGTCACCCAGCCGCCCGGCACGTTCTGGGCGCGCATCCATGGGGGTACGCCGGGATCTATGGATACCGCGCATATCACTTTAGTCCCGCCGCACTCGATGAGTACCGAGCCAGTCGGATGATTAAGGTAATCCTTGGTTATTTTAACCCGTCGAAGCTGATCGTTTTTTCTGTTGTCCGGCCTGTTCATAAAAATTTATCCTGTGTGAAATAAAAATAAGGGCCGACTGCCAGAAGGCCTGCGGCACCTGGAATCGTGGCTTAGAGCTGCTTGGTTCCCCATCTGACTCGGTTCGCCCTCCTCCAGTGCACAGGATCCGGCAAGCCGGCCCAAAAAAATCATTTTGCCTGGGCTTTACCTCGTTCGGCACTGTGAACTTTACATGACGAGGTAACATATTCAAGGCAGAGAGAAAGTTCATTTCTCAAATTTTTCCTGCCGATGATTTTATCGATAAGGCCTTTTTTGAGTAGAAACTCAGCCGTTTGGAATCCCTCGGGCAGTTTTGCCTGGGTTGTGTCCTTGATAACGCGCGGCCCGGCAAAGGCGATCATCGCGCCCGGTTCTGCGAGAATAAGGTCTCCCAGCGAGGCAAAACTGGCCGTTACTCCGGCCGTCGTCGGATGCGTCATTATAACTATATAAGGAAGTCCGGCCTCGTCGAGACGCTCAAGCGCACCGCTTGTCTTCGCCATCTGCATCAGGCTCAACATACCTTCATACATCCTCGCGCCGCCGCTGGCGGTAGCGATGACGAAGGGCAGTTTTTCCTTAAGCGCCAGTTCGGCGGCCCGCGTTACTTTTTCGCCGACGACGCAGCCCATACTGGCGCCGAGAAAGCGGAAATCCATTACAGCAAGTACGTATTTTCTTTCGTCAAGTGAGGCAGTCCCATAAACCACGGCGTCTTTGAGCCCGGTTTTCTTTTTGTTTTCTTCGAGCTTGCTCAGATACGGAGCCACTCCTTCAAACTGAAGCTTGTCTACCGACTCCATATCAGCGTCAAATTCTAAAAACGACCCCTCATCGGTAAGGAGTTTTATCCTGTTCCAGGCGGTCATAGGGTAGTGATAGGAACAGCGCGGGCAGAGATTGAGATTTTCTTCCTTTTGCTTCGCGTAAATTGTTTCGCTGCATTGAGGACATTTTTCCCACAGGCCATGCGGGATTTCCTTTTTCTTTGATGGCTGATCCTCTCTTTTATCTGTCGGGTTCAGCGTCGAATACCTCGCTTTTCTAAAAAGTGCCATATGCTTCTGTCCTCTATATCGTTATCTTCGTGCAAGAACGAACACGTTGACTGCGGATGCTCCCGACTTCAGCAGTTCGGCGGACGCCGCTGACAAAGTTGAGCCCGTAGTCATCACATCATCGACCAGTAATATATTGCGCTTTTTACAATTTGCCCCTTTTTTTAAAGAAAAAGCGCCAATAAGATTCTTTTTACGCTCTTCGCGCGTAAGCCTGGATTGAATCCGGCCCATCCGAGTCCTTGCAAGCATCCCTTCGCAAGGTTTCCCCGTAAATTCTGAAATTAAAGATGCCATTAGCCGCGACTGATTGAAGCCGCGCATGAAGCGGCGCGTCCAGTGAAGCGGAACAGGCACGATCACGTCAAACTCCGTCCGCGCCCGTTCAAGGGCTTCCGATGCCAAACGTGCCAGCGGCCTCGCCAGCTCGGGCGTATTGTAGAATTTGAACCTGTGTAAAAGTATCCGCCCCATCCCTTCCATCCCAAAAAGCGATACCGCCTCCAGCCACTGCCTCTTTTCCTCCCTCATACACTTTGAGCAGACCGCCAACGCACCATCAAGCTCCCCGCCGCAGCCAGGACAAAATGGAGGAGTAATGAACCTGATTTTCTCCTTGCATTCCCGGCAGAACGAGTTTGCTCGCTCTCCTTCCGGCAGGGGATTCCCGCAGCCGGGACAAGGAAAAGAACAGAATATTCCAGCCGTTTTTATGAGAAGAGATTCAAGTGCAGGCAAGGTCACGTTAGCTCCTGTAGACGGCTCTGCCGTAGGGCATCTCTTCAAGCAGATAAAAGCCGCCGCCGCTCCTGAAAAACCCGCCGCGCTCCATGAATTCCGCGCAGGCTTTCTGCATACTGCTGTTTCGCGGCGCGTTCGCCAGTCCGTTCACCAGCCCATTTTCGCCGAATATCCGCCACGCAGTGTCTTCTCCGCTGCATTCTATGGGAAAGAGGTAGTACTCTTTCTGGAACTTTACGATATTCGACTCAGGTTTCAATATCAATGCGAAATGCGGGTCAAAGATCCACGATTCGCAGGCGAACGCCTTGAATGGTTTGTCGGGAAAGTATTCGGGAAAGAATTTAAGAGCGCGGTCCATCGCATCGGCACACGCCTCGAGCGTCATCGGCCCGCCCTCCGGTATATGAACATCTATAACGGGGTCGCCCGGCGCGAGTACCTCTTCCCATTCTGAAAGATTGAGCGTAAGCTTTTGCCTTGCGGCGAAACCATCCGAGGAGACAGGATTCCCTGTAACGCTATTGCCGGAAACAATATATTCGGATTCCCATGCTCCGGCACCGTCAAAATGACCGTCAACTCCGTCGCAAAGCCCCTCTCCGTTAAACTTCATTCCGGGCGAAGCAAACGCCTGGACTTTTCGGTTTTTTATATTGCGGAGTGCCCTTGCCTGATGGTAAAATGGCTTTATCCCGAACTGTAGCCTGCCAATCCGGTACAGATTTCCCTTAAAAAGCCCAAGCTCCCATCCCAATATCCTCGGGGATATTCCACGCCTTCCCGTATTCACGTAAAAATGTTTTATCCATATGCCGGTATCGACATAAGCGCCTCTTCGTATATCTTCCGGTATCCCGAACTTATTGAAATGCTTTTCAGCCTCCGGCAATCCGGCGAGCGCAAGAAGCGCGTAAAATCCGTAACTGTCGTTCTTCATAGCTTCAATTTCTTCCGGCAGGCTAACTTCGCCTCCTTTGTAGATACACTGATAAAGGTCTACAAAAAGCTTCAGTAACGCCTCGTCCTCTGAAACTCGCCGCGCCAGACTTTCCAAATATAAAAGGTTTTCACTGTCAATTTCGCCAATCGCTCCCAAATTTCTCATTGATTCTGCCGAGAGTATTTTCTTCACTGCGACTGTGCTCATATACATATCCTTCCATGAATTTTTCAGGGTGCGACAGGTGAGGACTTTTCTAGTTCGGCTGGAATGTGTTTCGTTTCCGGGAATTGCTCGAATTCGGGAACTTCTATCATTTTCAAGTCTTTGGAAGCCGTGGAAACACTCTTGTAAAACTCAAGTTTTCCGAGGGCTTCCTTATAGCCTTTTTTGCCTTTCAGGAGGAGGACGGCCTTCTGCTGAAATATTTCAGCAAACCCAGGCTGTCCCAGATAGCAGTAAACCTTTGCAAGCGTGGTACAGTAAAGCGCCTGAGTCAGAGCGTCGTCGCGGCCCGAGATATTTTTCACCGCCATTTCCGCCGCTTTAAGAGCTTCTCCAGGAGGCCCTTCCGTTTCGACAAGAACGTTTGCCAGATTATTCATCACGGCGTGGTCCTTTGAAAATCTTTCCCGAAATTCCCTGATGAACGAATTGATTGACGCGGTGTCTTTTCCGCTGTCCGGCATCAGCTCCGCCTTTATAAAGTAAAGACTTGAGTTATCGGGATCGCCGACTATCATTTTCTCAATGAATTCAAGTGCTTTGGCTGGTTCCTTTTTTTCCTCGAAAAGCATGAGCATGCATCTTATGGCAGATGGATCGCGCTTGTCTATCCTAAGGATATTTTCGCATTTTTCCGCCATCTGGCTGTCGCTTCCGGACTGCATCGCGAGCATAAGTTCCTTGCGAAAAGCGCTTATCTTTTTCTGTTCCTCAATATCGAAATCGCCACTCAGTATCTTATCAAAAACGCGGCCCATATCGGAAAGATCGCCCTTCCACATTATTTCACCCTTTGTGGACTCAACAATGAACCCGGTCGGAATACTGTCAACATCAAGAAACGCCGCGCTTGTAATTCCATCACGGTCGGCGGCCACTGTAAATTCTATCTCGCCCTGCTTTTCCAGAAATTTTTCGATAACTCCCGTTTTTTCCTGGGATATCGCCACTATAAGGAGTCCGCGCGTGTTGAACTTTTTGTGAAGATAGCTAAGAAAAGGAAAAAGATCGGTAGACTGCTTTGACCATGTCCCCCAGAAGACAACCGCATAGTAAATGTCCGTCTGAATGCCTGCCGGACGGCTTATTCTGAGCGGGCCGTTCCTGAGCCAGCTCTCAATCGTGAAGTCAGGTGCCCTGTCCCCCGGCTGAGGCGCGGCATAAAGCTGTAACGAAAAGCAGATTAACAATGCGGCTAAGAGCTTACTTTTCATCCGGCGAACCTTTCTCAGAGGGAGGGGATAAACGCCTTTATGCCTCTGTTTTCCTCGAATATTTTTGAAACCGAAAGCATCTTGTGCTCCCCTAGAGGCGGGGCAATAAATTGCATTCCGACGGGCATCGAAGTTGCTTTGTCAATCCCCGCGGGCAGACTTATCGCGCATGTCCCGGCAAGATTTACAGCAATCGTGAAAATGTCAGCCAAATACATCTGGAGCGGGTCTGACTTTTCGCCGAACTTGAATGCCGCCGACGGCGTCGCCGGAGCAAAGATAATGTCGCATTTCTGGAACGCGTTCATAAAGTCGTTTCTTATAAGCGTCCTTACCTTCTGGCCTCTCAGATAGTAGGCGTCATAGTAGCCGCTGCTCAGTACGTATGTCCCGAGGATGATTCTGCGCTTGACTTCCTTCCCGAAGCCGTGACCGCGCATCTTGAAGTAAAGACTATTAAGGTCGCTTGCGTCTGACGGGCGGACGCCGTAGCGTATTCCGTCGAAGCGGGCAAGATTCGCACTGGCTTCCGCTGTCGCGATTATGTAATAGACGGCTATCGCGTATTCGGTATGGGGAAGTGATATTTCAATGGTTTCAGCGCCGAGAGCTTGAAGGATATTAACGGACTCCTCCATCACGGCCTTTACCCCGGGCTCTATTGCGTCAATATTAAAATATTCTTTGGGAATGCCTATCTTTACGCCTTTCAAATTTCCGCCGGACGACTTTCTGACCGCGTCCGCAAATGTTCCCGACTCTTCCGGCAGCGAAGTCGAATCAAGCGGGTCGTGACCGCCTATAATATCGAGAATCGCGGCGGTGTCGAGAACTGAATGGCCTATCGGCCCTATCTGGTCGAGCGATGACGCGAACGCCACAAGCCCATAACGCGACACTCTTCCGTAGGTCGGCTTGAGCCCCGTAACCCCGCAGAACGCGGCGGGCTGCCTTATGGAACCACCAGTATCCGAGCCTAAAGAAACCGGAACTTCGGACGCCGCGACGCTTGCCGCCGAGCCGCCGCTTGAACCGCCTGGTACGCGTGACAGATCCCACGGGTTCGCTGTTTTCATGTAAGCGCTATTTTCACAGGATGAGCCCATCGCGAACTCGTCCATGTTTGTGCGTCCAAAAATAACCAGCCCCTTTTCTTTCAACCTCTTAACAACCGTCGAATCGTAGGGGGACTTGAAATTTTCGAGTATTTTAGAAGCACACGTGCAGGGCTGCCCGCTGACGGAGATACAGTCCTTTATCGCTATTGGAATTCCGTCGTAAGGACTGAGCTCTTTGCCTTCTAAACGCCGCTTGTCGGATTCCGCCGCCTGGCTCAGGATATTTTCGCGGTCTATGTTCAGAAATGCCTTTACATTTCCATCGACTTCATTAGTTCTGGCGAGGTATGCCTCGCAAAGCCCGACCGAGGATATTTCCCTTTTCTCGAGCAGTTCCGAAGCCGAGGCAAGATCAAGTTTTTTCAGAGCGTCCGGCGTAATCATGACATCCCCTCCCCCGGCAATACCTGCGGGACTTTGATAAGTTCATCATCTATCAATCCTGGTGCATTCTCGAGCATTATATCTTTTCCCGGCGGAGTTCCCGCCTTGTCTTCGCGCCATATATTGCGGAGCGGGGCCGCGTGAGCGGTCGGCACAATGTCCTTTACGTCGAGTTTTTCTAAAAGCTCGATATAACCGAGGATTTCTTCCATATCCTCCTGCAGTTTCACTTTTTCTTCCGGGGCCAGTTCAAGTCTGGCGAGTTCCGCGACGTATGAAACATCTATTTTCGTGTTGCCGCTCATCTTCTGATTACTCCGTTCCTGTTATTTTCAGGCCTGCTCAAGTTCGAGAGTCTTTGTTACGAGGTCGCATACTTCTGTGGGGCCGAAATACTGTATCGGGCCCGGATAGACGTAATCGGTCTCAACCGACCACATAATCCTGTTTTTGATGAAGTTAAGGAAAGGGCCTCCCTCATGCTTCACAAGTGCTTTCTGGATAACGGGCTTGTCTTCACCATGACGTCTTTCCATGTTCATCATCATTGTTATGGGAATCCCGCCCGCAGCCCATTCGGCAGCGGGTTTTGTAAGATGACGTACAGATGCCATGTAACCTGATTTGCCCACGCCGATGAGGGCGGCCGCGCTGAATCCCAGGCTGTAGCAATAGTCGGCATCGAAGTTTGACGGCGCCGCGCAACGGCCTTCGTAGCCGAAAAAGTGCAGCTGTGTGGCAAATTTGCCCTTGTACTTGCCTTCGGTCTTCCATTCCATAAGCCTCTGTCCGACCATTTCGGCAAGCAGTTTTTCTGTCGCTATCTGGGATACCTGCACATTCCCGTGCGGGTCTCTGTCGAGGCAGAGCTGGAGCTGGATGTCCTGCGGCAGCGAACTAAACACGTACGAAGAGTCCTTACTGAGCTTGTGGTTTACGAATACGAGCTTTTCACTGATTGAACTGAGTTTCGCGAAGGTATCTGCTTCGTGCGCGAGAAGGTCGTTGAGTTCGGAAATAAGTGCCTTGAACTCGGGAATGAACTCGATAAGCCCTTCAGGAATGAGCGCTACCCCGAAATTGAGACCGGATCCGGCTCTTTTTGCTACGATTTCGGCCATAAGACTTACGATATCGTCAAGGGTCTGCTTCTTGGCTGCGACTTCTTCGGATATGAGTGCGATGTTTGGATGAGTCTGGAGCGCGCACTCAAGGCCAATGTGCGATGCGGAACGGCCCATGAGTTTTATGAAGTGCCAGTATTTTCTGGCGGAGTTCGCGTCGCGCATGATGTTGCCGATGAGTTCGCTGTAGACTCGGCACGCGGTGTCGAAACCGAACGAGGTCTCTATCCATTCGTTCTTGAGGTCGCCGTCGATCGTCTTAGGACAGCCAATGACCTGTATCGGGACATTTTTCTGCTGATAGTACTCGGCGAGAAGGCATGCGTTGGTGTTGGAGTCGTCGCCGCCAATAACGACGAGTGCGCTGATTTCGAGCTTCAGGCAGTTCTCCTTGCCTTTTTCGAACTGCTCGTTCGTTTCGAGCTTTGTCCTGCCGGATCCGATTATGTCGAAGCCGCCGGTATTCCGGTACTGGTCGATAATATCGGAGGTAAGCTCTTTGTACTTATTGTCCACGAGTCCGCTCGGTCCGCCGATGAAGCCGAAGAGGCGGCTTTCGGGATGGAGACTCTTTATGCCGTCAAATATCCCGGCAATGACGTTATGACCGCCCGGCGCCTGGCCGCCTGAGAGAATAACGCCGACGTTGACCGGCTTCTGGAGCTTTGCCCCGCTGCCTTTTTCAAATGTTATAACCGGGCTGCCGTAGGATTTAGGAAAAAGCTGCTCAATCCTGCCTGCGTCCGCCATAGCAGTTGTCTTTTCGCCTTCTTTGATGATGACTGCCGCGCCGTTTTTGAGGGCGGGCGGAAGTTTGGGCTTGTATGACGCTCTGGCCTTCTGCAGCGGTGAAATTGTGGAACTCATTTCTTTGACCTCCTTGGAGTATTTTTTTTATATTTAATGTTGAAAAGATTTTTCCGGAACCGGGAGCACGTACACTAAATCTTTTTCCGCAAATAATCAAATCGCTATAACTAAAAAATACTCTTCGCAGTTCAATATTTATACACAGAGCTTGAGCAGGTCGTCCACGTGCGCCGTTACGAGGCATTCCACGGTGTCAGCCGCGCCGTAATAGATTTTAACCTCCCCCGAGTCCTCAAGTATCATTCCTCCCGGGAATATCACGCTTCCGCGGAAACCGTCTATTTCGTAATCTTCTTCGGAAACAAGCAACGCTTCCTTGCTCATCCCGATTATCTTTGTCGGATCTTCGAGATCAAGAAGCATGAGACCGCCAAAGTATTCCTTGTGCCAGTTGCCGTGCCAGCTTTTGGGTTCCCTGTCTTCATGCTTCCAGACCGCGTGAGTCGTCGTAAGCCAGCCTCTTTTCGTTTTGACAGGAGGTGCTGCCGGTCCTATTTTGCAATTCGCGTAAGGTACATTTTCCGCGCCGAGCAGAAGTTCGTGGTCTCCCCAGTAACGCAGGTCGGGCGATTTCGAAATCCATATATCAAAAGCTTCCTTCTCTACCCTTCCGTAGACCGGGAACGGACGCTCCAGCCTGACATATTTGCCGTCTGTTTTTTCAGAAAAAAGCACCGTTTTTCATTGCCTCAAACTCTTCTCGTTTGAAATCATGGTCGTTCCTGAAGAGCATGACGTATTTGCCCTGATATTTTGCGACTGCTGCGTTGAAGATGAGTACCGCGTCATAAGGAACTTGACTTGCGGTCATTATCGGATTTCGTTCACAGCGTTTTATTATTAACGGCGTTTTAAACATCGTTCATTTCCTGTTTGATGTTTAAAATTATAAGGTGTCATGATTGATTTTTGAATGGCTGGAACTGCAAAGCTATGTCAATAACTGCAAAATTACCTGAACACCGACGGCGGTGTCCCGAAGTGCTTCCTGAAAGCCTTTGAAAAATGAAACTGGTCTTCGAATGCCAGAGAGTCGCTGACTTCCTTTACGGACATTTTCGTTCCCTTCAACAGTTCTGCCGCCCTTTCCATTCTGCAGGACAGTAAGACTTTTGCCGGAGATGCTCCAAGATTTTTTTTTGAAAGGTGCGTGAAAGAACTTTCGCTCATCTTCATTTTCTTCGCCATTTCTCCAATGCTCAATTTTTGCCCTACGTTGTCCTCTAAGTATTTAAGAAATTCGATGCGAAAGCTTTCATCCTTTACGCCTTTAATAAAAAGTGGAGCCAGCGTAGCGAAAGCAACACAGCTATGTGCAGGCCCCCGGCCTGCCCGTGGTTCAGCGGCGGAAGCGCTGACTCCCAGAGGGTGAAGCTATTTCCGTAAGAAGTTCGTTATTATTTTTACGGTTTCGGCTACGCCGTCGTGATTGCGCATGTCGCTGCCGATTACGGCTGCGCGTTTGAGCATTTCGTCGGATTCCGTGGCTATATGCAAAAGTCTCGCGATTTTATCAGGTGTCGCGCGGACGAAGGGAAGAGGCTTCGTGCCTATGCCAAGGCTGTGAAGAATCCGTCCCCAACTGAGCTGTTCGTCGATGAACGGGATAGTTACCGACGGACAGCCCGCCATTGACGCCGTGTGAGTTGTCCCTGCCCCGCCATGGTGAAGTACTGCCCGGCAGCGCGGGAATATCCTGTGGTGCGGGACTTGTCCGGCGAGAAAAATATTTTTCCCGTACAGGCCGGGCGGAAATTTGCCCGAATTGGTGTTGATTATCGCACGGAGTCCCGATTTGCGGGCAGCGCTGATTAAGAGCTCCGTGCAATATTCCGGTTGAATCATTTGCATTGAACCCAGTCCCAGAAAGACAGGACTTTCGCCGGAACTGATAAAATCGGAAAGGTCACGGGGCGTTGTAAGATTCTCCGCCGCATCTGAAATATTCAGGAAGCCGCTCATCCTGTGACGTTTCCCCCAGTCGGGCGGCGGCTGAAACAATACCGGACTTGCCGCGACAAGGTTTAGTTCTTTTGAAAGGAAAACGTCTTCATGCACATTCCGGAAAGGCGCGAGTCCTTTTGATGTCCAGAACTTTCGAATCTTCCTTTTTAACAAAATATTAAGAACCGCATAAATAATTTTCCACCCCGCCAGGTTTATAAAGCGCCCAAAATCCGGCATCCCCGGTTGAATGTATTGAGAACTCGGGACAAGCCCCGGCCAGAAACAGATGCTGAGATAGGGAATTTTCCGTATCTCGGCGGCGGCACGGAGCGGATAACAAAGAACATGCCCTATAGCCAGATCCGCATCGGAACATTGCCTGAGAGCCTCTTCGAACATTATTTCCTGATAAGGAAAAAAAAGCGTCTCCATCAGAAGCCGGACGAACCTGATATTGTCGCTAGGCAGATTTCCCTGACTCGAAGTTTTTTTAAGAAAGTCGGGAATGTCCAGCTCTACGGATTCGGGAACTTTCAGATACTCCACGCCTGAAGCGGAGGCCAGAGTGCTGAAGTCGGTGCTGTCAACGCAGGTCGCGAGCAAAACAACCTTATTCCCAGCCGCCTTCAGTCCTCCGGCAAGCGCCATCACCGGCCTTATGTCGCCGTTGGACCCCCACGACTGCAAAACTATTTTCATACAGTTATCTTGTCTCTGCTATTTTTACGCAGACTTGGTAACGAAAAGAAAGCGCTGTAAAGCAAAAGCTCGACAGCGCTGAAAAATACAGAGATAACTTCTCACGCCTTGGGTGCGTTTTCCACTGCTGCTTCGGCGTTTTTGACGTTACCAAGGTAGCCGGGAAGGTTTATTCCCGCCATGCTGGCGACATCATGAAGAGGCGGAAGGCTCTGCATCATTCCGCTGAGAAAGTTCGCGGTAGATGTTTTGCCGTCCTTGCCTGCTCCGCCTTCCCATACAGTGACCTTGTCGATTTTGATATTCTTTATCGCTTCGGTCTGCATGGAGACAATCGCTTCGAGTTTTTCTATGAGAAGCATTTTTGCGGCGGCGTCGGTGTCACCATTGCAGGACTCTATGATTTTGCTGAAGCCCTCGCCTTTGGCCTTCAATATTTCGAAGTTACCGCGGGCTTCCGCATCGAGTCTGGCGAATATGGCGTCGGCTTCGCCTCTGGCTTCGCGACGACGTTTTTCAGCCTCGGCTTCGGCAGCTATTTCTACCTGCTGTTTATGTATTTCCGAAGGAACTATCTGCTCGGCTCTCTGTTTTTCGGTTTCCATTCCGGTTCTGGCGGTCTGTGCTATTTTTTCAGCATCGTACTGACTCTTGAGTATCTGGGCTTCGGCTATTTTGCGGGCCGTCTCGGCTTTTCTGAACGCCTCGGCTTCCTGTTCCGACCTGAGAGCATTGGACTTGGCTATTTCGATGGCGGAAATATTTTCGCCTTCGGTCGCGGTAGCATCGGCCTGCTTGAGGGCGATACGGCGGTCTCTTTCGGCATTTGCCTCACCGGCCTGCGCTTCGGCCTCAGCCTTTGCCACGGCGATACGCTGTGTCCTTTTTGCCTCGGCTTCGCCTGTTCCGCCCTTTCTTTCTTCTTCGGCGACTTCGACTCTGGCCTGGTTGATGGCTTCGGAGGCGGCGCGTTTCCCGATGGCGCTGATGTAGCCGCTCTCATCGGTAATGTCGGTAATATTCACATTGAGGAGAAGGAGTCCTACTTTGTTAAGCTCATCGGTAACGTTCTGCTCTACATTTTTGAGAAAGGTTTCACGGTCGGCGTTTATTTCTTCGATCGTCATTGACGCGATGACGAGGCGCAGCTGACCGAATATGATGTCTTTGGCAAGCTCCGCAATCGAGGTCGGAAGAAGTCCGAACAATCTTTCAGCGGCATTGTTCATTATGCCCGGGTCGATACTTACACCGACAGTGAAGACGGAGGGAACGCTGATTCTGATGTTCTGCTTGCAGAGCGCATTGTCAAGATTAACTTCTATCTGCATCGGCCTGAGTGAGATATATCCATAGTCCTGCCAGATAGGCCATACGAATTTCGCACCCCCGTGAATACACTGCGCGGCAGTGGTTCCGCGGGTCTTACCGTAGATAACCATGATTCTGTCGGACGGACATTTTTTATAGCGGCTCGCAAATGCCACGAGCGTGGCGAATACTACGAATGCTCCAAGAACAACGAGGGCTATAAGCCCCGGAAACAATGAGGTCACTCCGATTACATTACTCATTCGACTACTCCTTTTATATTCATATTTTTGCTACTTAATTCAGTTTCTTTACAAGAAACCTGGTGCCGTCCAGCTCGGACTCGATAGTTACAGCTGTCCCTGTCGGAAGCTCTTCATCTGCAACAGCTTTAATTTCGCGCTGCGTCCCCTTGACGCTTGCGGTAACGATGCCGGATCCTACCCTGCCCGCCGGTATTTTAAGGTAAACCGAACCGGTGCACCCTATATAATCACTGTGATAGATATTTCCCGACTTCTGGAGATGGATAAGTCCAAATATCATAAAAGCGGTAACGAACATCATTAAAATCCCGCATGCTGACGCACCGAAAAAGCCGCCCCATCCCGCGTCGCCCCACATTACGCCGCCCCATCCGAAAAATGTTATGAACGCTATGATTGTTCTCAGCGAGAAAAAACGAAGATCGTAAATCCCCGTGTCCGCATGCTCCCCGAACGAGATGTCGCCATCGGCATCCGTATCGGTGTCCCCCTGCATTCCAAAAAATACCATTACAAGCTGCACGAGAAAAATCGCGGTTCCAAAGAGTGCCAAAAACCAGTAAACATATCTGACCTGTGCCGATTTGAGAATTTCTCCCGCCTGAGTGAAGAATTCCGTAAAATGCTCCATACTTCCGTTTCCCCCTGAATTTTGACTCCCTTACTAAATAACACAAAATTGTTCACAAGCAACCTTCCAATGTTAAAAAAGGAGTTGAAATCGGAACTCCCGCATTATATCGTTCAACGATAATCAAAAAACAGGACGTATCAGGTGAAATCAGATAAAGGGAATAAAATCCCCCGCAGTATATGGTCGCTGGGTTTCGTAAGTATGTTCATGGACATTTCTTCCGAAATAATACACAGCCTTCTTCCCGTTTTTATGGTCAGTGTCTTAGGCATTTCTACCTTCAGCGTGGGGATAGTCGAGGGCATAGCAGAGGCCGCCGCGTCTATTTCCAAAGTTTTCTCAGGCGCGTTAAGCGACTGGCTGGGCAAACGAAAAATACTGGCTGTCATAGGTTATGGAATGGCGGCCCTTACCAAACCCTTGTTTCCGCTGGCCGGGTCACTGACTGCCGTCGCCACGGCGCGCTTCATAGACCGTATCGGCAAGGGAATCAGAGGCGCGCCGAGGGATGCGCTCGTCGCCGAAATCGCGCCGCCTGCACTCCGCGGAGAGTGCTATGGACTGCGTCAGTCGCTAGACACTCTGGGAGCTTTCTTGGGACCACTGCTGGCGATTCTCCTGATGTGGATATCCTCTGATAATTACAGGCTGGTATTCTGGATTGCTGTCATTCCGGCGTTTATTGCCTTGTATCTGATGATTTTTTCGGTCAAGGAGCCGTCGGATAAACAAAGCACGAGAACAGCTAAATTCCCTATCAACCGGACGGATCTGGCCCGTCTCGGCAAATTATACTGGGCCATCACCGGGATTGCGGCTGTAGCGTCTCTCGCAAGGTTCAGCGTGGCGTTTCTGGTATTGAAAGCGAATGAGACCGGTCTGCTGGCGTGGCTTCTGCCTCTTGTTTTTATTGTGATGAACCTCGTTTATACGTTGTCTTCGTATCCGGCAGGGAAGCTCTCTGACAGGATCGACCGCAAATATATGCTGCTTGCAGGACTTGTGGTTCTTATCATCAGCCACTTTTTTCTCGCATTTTCGGGAATGTCCTTGCTACTTGTCATAATAGGCGTAGCGCTCTGGGGATTGCATATGGGACTTACCCAGGGAGTGCTTGCGGCCATTATCGTTGATATTACTCCTAAGGAGCTCAAAGGCACAGCATTCGGAATGTTTAACCTCGTAACGGGCATCGCCGTATTTTTCTCCAGCGGTATTGCCGGATGCTTATGGTACATGTGGGGCGCGCAAGTCACGTTTGCCGCCGGAATAGTTTTTGCTTTTGCCGCCGCCGTATGGCTGTTTTTACTTGGAAAAAGAACTGAAAGAAGAGTTTAAAAAATAATGAAACTGGAAGACATAAAAGTAACTTACGAAGTCCGTAGGGAAGAACGGGTTTCCATTATTACGCCCGTGCTTGAAGTTGATTCTGATTCGGTGCGGACGCTTATCGCATTTCTGAAGGTCGACGGTCATGAACTTATTTCTTCGCAGAGGATACGCTTCGAGAATGGCCCTAACCGTCTAACCCTCAAGCCCGTTAAAATAGTCAAGACCCCCGGCTTCGAGGAATCTTACGAATACAGAATGGAACTCCATATCTCCCCCGACGGCAAAGAATACCACATAGACCAGTTTATGCTCCGTCTGCTGTAAACCAGCCGGAAGCGCTGGTATTAAGAGGCGATGAAGTATTCGGCGTTCAGGACTCTGCCTGCGGGATATTTATTTATATCGAGAGTCATCGCTTTTTTCTTTTCGCCGGAGATTATGAAAATCTTTTGTGCGGAGTTGTTTATAGCGGGGAATGTGAGTGTTATGCGTTCGGCTGCGGGCTTTGCGGTTGTCGGAGCGGGGACGCTTATGACGGCGCGTTTTTTTTCATTGAGAGCGGGCGAGCCGGGGAAGAGCGATGCGGTATGTCCGTCGTCTCCCATTCCAAGCAGAACGATGTCGAAGGATGGCAGAGGGGTTTTGAAGAATCCCTCCAGTTCCTTTTCGTAGTCCCGCGCGGATTCGATGGCGGACGCCTTTTCCGTTTTCATTCTGTGAATGTTTTCCGGCGGAATATCTATTTTAGAAAGCCAGAGTTCGTAAGCTTTTCCATAATTGTTGAATTCGCTGTCGACGGGAACGAAGCGTTCATCAACCCAGAAAACATGGACTTTACTCCAGTTTATGGGAGTTGCTGCGAGGATTGAGAAAAGTCTTTCCGGTGTCGAGCCGCCTGAGACCGCAAGGGTAAGACAATCTTTTTCCAGAGCTTTTTCCGCAATGACATTAGCGACTGCCAGTGATATTTCATCAATATTCATTGTATATTAAGGAAGTTTTTTATTCCGGTGAATACTATCTGAGCGGCGAGCGACGCTATTACGAGGCCGGAGACTTTGCTCAGTACTTCAAGTCCCTGGCGGCCTATCACTTTGTGTATTCCGCTTGACATGAAGAGCATTACGCCTATGCACGCTATCGCCAGCGTAAGTGCCGCACAGCCAGTGACCTGCATCACAGGCGTAAGGTCTGCCCCCATAACGAGAAGCGCGCCGGTAGTTCCGGGGCCTACGATGAATGGTATCGCCATAGGCACGACGCTTATTTCTTTTTCGCCATGGTTTTCAACGGTTGTTCCGGAATCTTTTATAAGGTTTATTGCGGTGAGAAAGAGCAGGCATCCCGCGCCGATTCTGAACGAGTCGAGCGTGATTCCGAATATCTTGAACGCGAAGTTCCCGAAGAAAAAAAGAAAAAGGCATGTTATTTCCACCGCGAGCGTTGTTTTTATGGCCGTTTTTTTACGCCTTGCCGGATTGTAATCCTTTGTCATTGCGAGGAATACGGTTAAAGCAAAAAACGGTGTAAGCAGAAAGAAAAACTTCAACCACACGCTTATGAAAAAACCCGTTATCGTTCCGATGTCCGCCATGATAAACACAATTCCTTTTGCAATATTGAAAATCGATATATAAATTAAACGTGACAATATAATTCTGAATAACTGAAAAAGAAGGGTCTTCGCATGAAAAAACTGATTGTCACGGGAAGCAGCGGCCTTATCGGCTCGGAATGCGTATGTTACTTCGAATCAAAAGGCTGGCAGGTACTCGGAATAGACAACAATATGCGAAAAGACTTTTTCGGCGCCGATGGCGATACCTCATGGAACCTCGCCCGCGTCAAGGCCGCGGCAAAGAACTTCACCCACTATGTCATAGATATCCGCGACAGACAGGCGGTTCTGGACTTCTTCAGCCAGAACAAGCCCGACTTTATAATCCACTGCGCCGCGCAGCCCAGCCACGACCTCGCCGCCTCGCGCCCCTTCGATGACTTCGACGTTAATGCTATGGGCACTATGCACATCCTCGAATCCGTACGCCGCTATTCGCCCGAAGCCCCGATATGCTTCATGAGCACCAACAAGGTCTACGGCGACGCACCCAACGAAATGCCGCTCAAAGAGCTTGAGAAACGTTACGACTACGCCCGTCCCGAAGACTTCCACGGCGTCAGCGAAAACATGCGGATTGACCAGTCGACTCACAGCATATTCGGAGCCGATAAAGTCGCCGCCGATATAATGGTGCAGGAATATGGACGCTACTTCGGAATGAAGACGGCCTGTTTTCGCGGCGGCTGCCTCACCGGTCCCGCTCACTCAGCCGCTGAACTCCATGGATTCCTCGCGTATCTCATCAAATGCGCGAAAGAAGGACGCCATTACAGAATCTACGGCTACAAGGGCAAACAGGTCAGGGACAATATCCATTCACTTGACGTCTGCCGACTTTTTGAAGCCTTTTACAACTCCCCGCGTTGCGGCGAAGTCTACAATCTCGGCGGCGGAAGAAATAACAGCATATCCATGATCGAGGCCATTGACCTTGCGGGCGATGTTACCGGCAAAAAGCTTGACTACGAATATCTTGAAGAAAACAGAAAAGGCGACCATATCTGCTATATCTCTGATCTAAGGAAGATAAAAGATCACTTTCCGGCATGGGGCATTTCCGTCTCGCTCAATGATATTTTCAAGCAGATTGCCTCCGTCGCAAAATAGGGCCCGTAGATTTTTGAACACTGAACTCTCTTACATTGCCTTGAGCTTCTTTTCGGCTTCTTTAATCCCAAGCGCGGCGGCCTTTTTGTAGAGCTCGGCAGCTTTCGATTTGTCTTTTCCCACCCCATTGCCATTTTCATACATTGCACCCAGTGCATACATGGCTCCGGGGTGTTCCTTATCGGCGGCAAACTTGATAAACTCAAAGGCCTTCTCGCTGTCCTGCCGCGCACCGTTTCCGCTAAGGTAGATGAGTCCTGTCCTGAATGACGCCTCGACATTGCCTTGTTTCGCCTCTTCGCTGAGTATCTTGAAGGCCTTGACCGGGTCCGCGATAGAGCCGATTCCGTCCATCAGCATTATCCCGAAAACGGTAGGGGCTTTTTCGCATCCTCCTATATGCGCGAGACTTATATATCTAAAGGCCGTTGAGCTGTCCTTCGGCACGCCTTTCCCGCTGAGATACATCATCCCTATCTGATACTGCGAGGCGGGGCATCCGGATTCCGCCGCCTTCTTGAAGTATTCGAAGGCCTTCTCTTCGTCTGCGGGATTATTCCTGCTCAGATAAAGGTATCCAAGGTTATGAAACGCGGCGGCGCTGGATTCTTTTCCCGCGCTGGCGAGCAGATATTTTTCCGCCGCTGCCGGATCTTTTTTTACGCCTTTGCCGGTGAGGTACATGAACCCCAGACAACCCTGCGCAAGAGGATCACCCTCATCTGAAAGTTTTTTTAGACCCGCAAATGATTGCTCGTAGAGAGCCTGCGCCTCCGCCGGTTCGGCCTTCACGCCCAGTCCGTTCTCGTAGATTACGGCTAGATTGAATATCCCGAGCGGATGATTCTGGACGGACGAATGCGTGGCCCATTTGAAGGCTTCGATGTAATCTTTTCTGACATCGCTCCGGCCCCGTCGGTAGATGGATGCCACCGCCCCCTGTGAATACGCGTCGCCATCCTTCGCCTTCGAGAGGAGCGCTTCGAAACTTTTTTCTTCCGCGCCGCAAAGCGCTGCCGAAAAAGCGAGTATTAAGAAAACTGTACTTAATTGTGTCTTCATTGTAGTTTTGCCTATCTTGTGTTTGACCTTGTATACTCATATATCACCGATGCCGTCAGCGCAAGAAAAAAAGCTCTTCTTTCCCCGAGAATTAACATCAGACTGAAGATAAAAATGTGCGAGAAGCGGCGGGCAGGCTCGGCATAAGTGACATGACCAGTCAAACCGTGAATTGAGAAATAAACCCAAAAGCCATCTTATCCTGAGCTGCGAAGATGCAATGTTGTTTTCAGAACCACATTTTCTGGGACCACCGAGCCCGTCATAATATCATGAAGAAGAGTAAATGCCGCTTTTCCCTGCTCAAAAGGAAGATAATCGAATGTTGTAAGCGACGGTGTGATGAAGCGGCTTAAATTAATATTGTCGGCACCGACAACGGCTATCCCTTCCGGGATTTTAAGTCCGGCTCCGATTAAAGCGCTTACGACTCCCACTGCCATGCTGTCATTCGCACAAACAATGGCATCCTCTCCAAGTTTTCCCCGCATCCAGCGGTCCCTGATAAGATTTTTTGCCGTTTCTCGATTGAAGTCAGACTCAAAAAGATTTCCCTTGGGAAAATTGATGCCTTCCTCCCGTAACGCGTCTCTGAATCCCCTGTAACGCTCATTCCCGGGATAGGCGTCCGGACTGCCTGAAAAATAAAGAAATTTCTGATGACCCTTTCCTATGAGATGCTTCGTAAGCTTGAATGATGCCTCATAATTATCCACGTTGACGCACGGAATACCCTGAGCCGGATCTATGGAAATACCTACGACTTTGAATTTTTCTTCTCTGAATCTTTGATTCCACTCTTCAGGCATTCCAAATCCGTAATAGATAAGCCCGTCTATCTCCTTGTTATCAAACCATTCAAAGATGCTTGCCTTTTCCATTCCCTTTGAATAAAACTGGAAAGTAAAGCGATAACCCGCGGCATCCGCCGCCTCGGCCACCCCCCCGATGACGTTCGATATGTTGTATTCGCAGAACGGCGACCGTTCATCTCTTGCCGCTATTTTATCTATAAGTATCCCAATATTTTTGACAAGACGGCTGTTCATTCTCTGTGCATGAATATTGGGACGGTATCCTACTTTTCTGCAAAAGCTGCTTATGCGCTTCTCCAGCTTCGCGCTTATTCCTTTGCTACGGGCAATCCCGTTCACAACGAAAGATACGGCTGTCTTGCTTACGCCTAGCTCGGCCGCAACTTTTGCCAGTGAATATGTACCTTTTTCTTCCATGTTGACTAGTTTAGTATAACCGATAGGTTTTTCAACATAAGATTGCGGCGAATCCCAAAAAAACGATGCCGTATGTAGACAGGGATTTCAAAGGCGGAGCCCTTTTAGGTGTCGAGAAAAACACCGGTAAGACCTCTTACTCGGGTATTGGGCAGGCTTGAAGAGATTTCCACAAGCTCGGTATCCGAATATGTTTTACTAGTAAGGAGTTTGTCATCAATAACTTCGACAGGATTAAACTGTTGAAGTGTCCAGTTTTTCAGCCCCAGAGAATCAAGCTCGGTTCTCATTTCGGCGAGATCATCCATTGAAAGAAGTGTCCTGTGGACGGTGGTTCTGACATCAATAAATATATCATTTTCAACGGCGTATTTTATAAGTCTTCGCACTTTTGAGGAGAGGTCTTTGGTGCAACAGTTGGCAATCTGATTATATTTCAATGATGGCGCTTTATAATCAATACCAAGGGCATCTATAAGACCGTCACGGTGTGCAGCGATGACCCTTTCGGGATTGCTGCCGTTTGTGTCGAGTTTAACAAGGAAGCCGTGCCGCTTGACCTTTGCCATAAACTCTTCGAGACCGTTCCTGAGGGAAGGTTCGCCGCCGCTTACGACAACACCATCGAGTTTGCCCTTTCTTCTTTCGAGGAATGAAACAATCTCATCTTCGGAGATCAACGGCTGGCTTTCCGGATCAAAAACAAGACATGGGTTATGGCAGTAGCCGCAGCGGAAGTTGCATTCCCCGACGAATACTACACACGCCATTTTTCCTGGAAAATCTACCAGGGTAAATCTCTGAAAACCTCTTATATTCATGATAATAAACTATCAAATGAAAATTGTGCCTCAATTATTCGGGTGTACAGAATAATCCCCGGTCTTTGTTAAAGGACCGGGGAATTAAAACCCGGAATATTCTCAGGCCACGGCTTCCTTGGCTTGTTCATTTGCGGCAGGAGTATAAGACTTACGGTCTTTAAATTCTTCCTTTTTGCCTTTGTTCCAATTTTCGACGGGTCTGAAATATCCGCAGACCCTGCTGTAGACTTCTGTTTTGCTTCCGCACTTAGACATCGTAATAGTTCTCCTTTTATGCTGATTTATATATGTTGCTTCGTTCCAAGGATGTCCGCCGCCGGGTGGGTGGGTGGTGGTTGACAGCTTAATCCATGGAATATCGTTTTTCTATGTTTTTCAAGCCTCTACAAGTTTGAAGGAATCCGTACTGCCTTCATCTGACGAGTTCTCATTGGTATCGACCGGGCACTCATGGTGCACGCCAGGAATATATCCATGAACCGGACAGATGCTGAAAGACGGAGTAATGGTAAAATAGGGTATTCTGTATTTTTCAGCAATTCGTTTGACTAAAACTGCCACCTGGTCGCTGTCATGTATTCTTTCACCGATAAAGCCATGAAATACAGTACCTCCGGTATATTTTTTCTGGAGAGGTTCCTGAAGGTCAAGGGCTTCGAAGATGTCGTCGGTATAGCCGACTGGAAGCTGAGACGAGTTCGTATAATAGGGATTCGTGTCTCCGGCACAGATTATATCGGGAAACTTCTTTTTGTCGATTCTTGCGAGTCTGAAGCTTGTTCCTTCGGCGGGAGTCGCCTCAAGGTTATAGATATGCCCCGTTTCGGCCTGGAACTCGGCTATTCTGTCGCGCATAAAGTCCAGAACCCTTACTGAGAATTCTGAGCCTTCTTTGTCGCATATCGAACATCCGAGGAAGTTGAGACATGCCTCATTGAGTCCGACAAGACCGATAGTGCTGAAATGGTTTTTAAGCGTGCCGAGATATGTCTTGGTATAAGGAAGGAGGTCGCCATCAAGATGACGCTGAACTATCTTGCGTTTGATCTCCATTGAATCCTTGGCGAGCACCATAAGGTTTTCGAGTCTGGCGAAGAATTCATTTTCATTTTTGGATATATAGCCGAGGCGCGGCATATTGATTGTTACCACGCCGATCGAACCAGTCTGCTCGCCAGCGCCGAAAAGGCCGCCGGTTTTGTTCCTGAGTTCGCGGATATCCATCTGGAGGCGGCAGCACATACTGCGGACATCTCCGGGGTTGAGGTCGCTGTTGATAAAGTTTTGGAAGTAAGGCAAGCCATATTTGCCGGTCACTTTGAAGAGAAGCTTCGCGTTTGCACTTTCCCAGTTGAAGTCTTTGGTAATATTATATGTCGGTATTGGGAATGTAAATATTCTTCCATCCCTGTCTCCTTCGCTCATGACTTCAAGGAAGGCACGGTTAATCATATCCATTTCGTTCTGATAGTCTTTATAGCATTTGCCTTCGAGCATCTTGCCGCCGATGATGATGGGGTGGCCTTTAAGGTCTTCCGGAACAACCCAGTCAAATGTAAGGTTCGTAAACGGAGTTTGTCCCCAGCGGCTTGCAATATTGAGTCCGAAGACGAACTGCTGGATATTCTGTTTGACCTTCGTATAATCGAGGCCGTCTTCCCTTACAAAGGGAGCGAGCAGCGTGTCGAATGAGTTAAACGCCTGGGCACCTGCCCATTCCGTCTGGAGAGTAGAGAGGAAATTCACTATCTGTCCCAGCGCGGTATCGAAATGTTTTGCGGGTCCGGCGCTGGCGCGGCCTCCCCTGCCTCTGAATCCCTCGGTGAGTAGTTGCCTGAGGCTCCAGCCGGCGCAGTAGCCTACAATGCCGCATGAAAGGTCATGAAGGTGAAAATCGCCCTCTGAATGAGCATCGGCGATTTCTTTGGGATAGATGTTTGAAAGTGTATACTGTGCGATGACAGCGCCGCTGACGTGATTGAGCAGGCTGGCATATGAGTAGCCGGCGTTTGAATTTTCATTGACGCGCCAATCTTCCTTGTCAATGTAGGAGGCCACGAGGTCCTGCACGTCCATAAGGAGCTTTTTGCTCTCGCGTATTTTTTCATGCTGAGCTCTGTAGAGAATATAGAGTTTGGCGGCCTTTGACAGGCCCCTTCGGATAAAGGATTGCTCCACAAGGTCCTGGACAAGCTCTATGTCCGGAGCCTCGCTGAGATTCATCTCCGCCAAAGAACCGATGACGTCCTTACAAATGGTCTTGGCTATTTTATCGCCGGATTTTGCGACGCCGGAAGCTTTCAAGGCTTTTCCCGCGGCGATTGTAATTCTTTCCGGTTCAAATGGAACGACGCGGCCGTCCCTTTTCCTCACGTTTTCACAGGGCAATGCAGAAGACATAATACGACTTTCCTCCTCTTCGAAAAAACAAATTGAATCTATTGGTCCCCCAACTTCCCGGTCCTCAAATATCCAAGCCCGGAAAGCTTATCGAATGACCTATAATAATACACAATATGGTAGATGGCAAATAAAATTATAACAATATATTGTGTATTTCTCTAATTTACGTATTTTGAATAACTTATGAATAAAAATTTTAAATCCCATTTTTTCTGGCACGATTTTTCTGAGCTTAAATCGGCGAGGACGCTTGATTAGCAGAGCACCAGGAACTAAGTTCCAAATACAGGAAAAGAACCCCCCGGAGTTTGAAATGCTGCTTAATAAACGAATTCTAATTGCTGATGATGAGCGTGACCTTAGAGAGCATCTTGCCAAGCTTTTGCTCAGGACAACCCGGAAAAACGAAATTTCACTCTTCGTTCAGAAAATACGTGAGCGCCTGAGCGGGAAAATAAACAGTCCCTCCCCCTCAGGGGAAGATGAGAATTCAGAGGATTCCTATGAAGTCTATACGGCAGGCAACGGGGAAGAGGCCCTCAAAATGACCCAGGAGTCCATCGCGGCTGGAAAACCTTTCGCCCTGGCATTCATTGACATAAGAATGCCGCCCGGCCCGGACGGACTCGAAACCGCGAAAAAAATCCGAGAAATAGATCAGGATGTCGAAATCATAGTTATGACCGCATATGCCGACCATGACCAAAAAGCAATCTCGGAAGCCATCCCCCGCCCCGAAAAACTGCTTTACATAAAGAAGCCGTTCCATGCCGACGAAATATCACAGGCGGCCTTCTGCCTTACGTCGAAGTGGAATGCCGAAGCCACTGAGCGTAAGCGTAAGTCATGGCTTGAGTCTATAATCAAAAGTATGAGCAGGCTTAAAACGGCGGCGTCTTCCGGGGAAAAAAATGTCTATCTCTCTATGCTTAAAGCAATTCAGGCATTTACAGAATCGAAGAACGCCTTTATGGCCGTATGGAACGATAATCTGACCCGATGGGAGATAAAGCAGTGTATCGAAATATCGAATGAAGAAGCGGAAAAATTTGTTCAGGAAAACAGCAGAAGCCTTCTGGAATGCCGAGCCACTCAAAATATTGGGAATAAATATATTCTCCCGCTCAGACGCGAAAATTTTTTCGCCGCGGCAATATTGTCAGACATAGTGGCGCAGAATGATCCTGAATGGTATAACCTGCTCATTCTGTTGGGTATGACCGCCGGAGAAGTCCTTTCCGGCATTCACTCACAGCCGGAAAACAAGACGCATGACCGAAACGAAGGAAAAACAGTCGCATCCGCGGCGGAAAGCGTCAGGATTCAACTGAATAAAATAATAGCCTGCGCAAACACGATAAGAGGAGCTCTTGGAGAAAAATCGGAATCGGCTTTGGCTGAAGATATTATACGTTCAGCTGAGTCCATGATCAAGTCACTTGATGTTCAACAGCTGAAAGAAGATGATTCAGAGATTCGGTAAGCCTGGCAGTGGGAAGCCCGATAACATTTTCAACAGACCCGTCTAGTTTCTCGACAAGCATATCTCCGTATTCCTGAACAGCGTAGGCGCCAGCTTTGTCCAAAACGTTCACCAATCTCAAATAGCGATCTATGGTATCGGCACCGAAATCCCGGAGATATACCGTAGAGAGCTCTGCAAATACACAAGATATTGATTTTTCGATATTTCTGACGCAAACCGCACTGACTACTCTGTGAGCTTTTCCGGAAAGGGACGAAAGCATGTCGGCTGCATTCGAAAGAGAACACGGTTTGCCAAGAATCCGGCCTTCGCTTTCAATCACGGTATCTGCTCCTATGACCATGGCATCAGGGAAAAGACCGGCAACAAATTCGGCTTTTCTGATAGCATTAAAAAGCGCGACTTTTTCAAAATAAAGCCCCTCGGAAATTTCATCCGTGTCAGGGGCGAATGTTTCGAAGGCAAAACCTGCTTTTTTCAGAAGTTCTTTTCGCCTAGGCGAGACCGAAGCAAGAATAAGACGCATATCGGTCCGGGAATTAATTGGACGCGGTGTCGGATACGTTGATCCTGACTTCTTCGACTGATGTAATCCCCAGCGACTCCTTGAATTTAGAAAAAACCCGTTCCTTTATCTGGCGGTTCAATTCCGGAAGTCCCATACCGGAGGCGGAAAGTACCATATTGATTATGACAATATAACCTTTTCGTCCGTGAAAAATCTTTATTTTTTCGAAGCTTACAGACGGAAAGTTCCCCTCAAGCGAGGAAATCATGCTGAGAATAGCTCTACTGCTGACAAAAATATCCCCTTTCTCGTCGGGGATGGTAATGCCCTTGGCACGCCGCGGATGGTGAAAGAATATCATGAAAAATATTTTAACAAAGAGAAATATCATAATTATCGCGAGAGCTACTGAAAGGCCCGCGAGATAACCCGTCTGGAAATTGAACATTTCAGGGTCGTTGAAATCGATTATTCGGTCTATAAGCTGCTTTATCATTCCACCACCTTAATTTGAGTCTAGTTTATCACGAAGGTCTTCCTCATTCGGAGCCTCGTCCTCACTTTCATCTCCTTCGGAATCCGTCTCCACTTCCTGTATAAAGACATCGACGCGGGTGACCTTCATGCCTGTCATCTCTTCTACCGCCTCTATTACCGCGGTCTGCACACGTGAGGCAAGTGCAGGCACACTCATTCCATACATTATATTTATTTTGACCTGTATCGAGACCTCGCCCCCCTCGATATCCGTTGTTATCGCACGATCATGAATCCTTCTGCTTCCTACAATTTCCGCGATATTATCAAGGAATGTGCTACCGGCAAGGCGCACAACCCCCTCAACAGAACATGTAGCCTTTCTCACTATGGCGGATATGACATTTTCATGTATTTTAACTACTCCCTGATCAGGAGGTTCTTCCAACGGAATCTCCTGCTGGTAAATGGGATGCCTTATCTTGCCTTTAGCTTTCATTTTTTCTCCACGCTTTGAAAATGACCTTCATTGATAACTTTTTCGATATAACCGGTATCATATTTGCCGGCCATGAACTTCACTCAGTTTGTGACAAACTGAGTGAAGGGGATAGTTGTCTTAACACCTTCTATAATAGTCTCTTCGAGAGCGCGCTTGCAAACGTCGATGGCGTCCTTGCGGTTATTCCCGTAGGCTATCACCTTGGCTATCATGCTGTCGTAATTCGGCGGGATAGAATACCCGCTGTAAACATGAGTATCGACCCTCACATTCCTTCCGCCCGGCGGAATGAAAAGGCTTACCTTGCCAGGGGACGGAGCAAAGTTTCTGTGTGGATCTTCCGCATTTATGCGGCATTCTATCGCATGTCCCTTGAACTGTACGTCTTTCTGACCGAAAGCAAGCTTTTCACCGGTAGCAATTTTTATCTGCTGCTTGATGAGATCTATGCCCGTAATCATTTCAGTAACAGGGTGTTCTACCTGTATACGTGTATTCATTTCCATAAAATAGAACTCATCCTTGTTCCCAAGCAGGAATTCGATGGTGCCGGCGTTAATGTAATTTACTGCCTTGGCGGCTCTTACCGCGGCAAGACCCATCTTTTTCCTAAGCTGGCTTGAAAGCGCGGGAGAGGGAGATTCCTCTATAAGTTTCTGGTGGCGCCTCTGGATACTGCAATCCCTCTCGCCAAGGTGGACAATGTTTCCATGAGAGTCGGCAAGTATCTGGAATTCTATATGACGCGGGTTCGTTATATATTTTTCTATATATACATCGCCATTACCAAACGCTCTTTCCGCCTCCGTCTTTGCGGCATGAAAGCCCTGCACCAGGCTTGCATCGTTGTGGGCCACCCGCATACCTCTTCCGCCTCCGCCAGCAGAAGCTTTTATTATCACGGGGTAACCGAGTTTTCGAGCCATTTTTGTGGCCTCGTTTTCGCTGTTTATAATACCTTCGCTACCTGGGGTTATGGGAACCCCTGCCTTTTTCATCGTTTCGCGGGCAATTGACTTATTGCCCATGGCCCTCATTTGTTCGGGGGTTGGCCCGATAAATATTATGTTGCAACTTTTGCAGACTTCTGCGAAATGTTCGTTCTCGGCCAGAAATCCATACCCAGGGTGGATTGCGTCCACATCGCATATTTCGGCAACGCTGATTATTCTTTCTATGAGCAAATAACTCTCATGGGCTGCGGCGGGGCCTATGCAAACTGCCTGATCGGCAAGCTTTACCGGCAAACTTTCGGCGTCCGCCTTTGAATAAACCAGTACGCTTTGGATGCCGAGTTCACGGCATGCCCTTATTATCCTGAGTGCGATTTCTCCGCGGTTGGCTATAAGTATTTTATCAAACATGTATGTAAACCCCGTCTCATCCTGTTATTCTATGACAAAAAGCGGCTGGCCGTATTCGACGGGAGAGGAGTTCTCTACGAGAATTTCCTTTATCACCCCGCTCTTTTCTGCCTTGATTTCGTTCATCACCTTCATTGCCTCGATTATGCAGACTACTGAATCGGGCTGCACCTTATCGCCGGGTTTAACGAACGAAGGCGTATCGGGAGAAGGCGAGCGGTAAAAAGTTCCAACAATCGGGGCATCTATTGTATTTACGGCGACCGCGCTTTTCGTCGACTCGACTGTCGCAGGGGCAGAGACGGCAGGGGCCGCGGGAATGGAAGAATGAACCACCTGAGGCGCGGCAATTACGGAAACGCCTTCGGTGGCGCCTCTCTTAATGCAAAGACGCATCTCTTCCGCCTCAATCTTGAACTCCGTAAGATCGTGCTCAGACATCAGTTTCACAATAGTCTTGATCTCGTCAATTTTCATTCTTTTCTCCGTCCCTCTGTTTTTCTTGGATTTTTTCTTTGAGATATTTGGCCATTGCCCTCAACGCCCACTCGTACCCATCCGTACCCAGTCCGCATATCTGCCCTAGACAGACAGGAGCGGTAAGAGAAAGATGCCTAAACTGCTCCCGTGCATGAACGTTACTGATGTGTACTTCGATGGCCGGAACCTTTACCGCCGCGAGAGCATCCCTAAGAGCAACACTCGTGTGCGTGTAAGCGGCCGGATTGATGACGATTCCGGCAACGCCGTCTTTAAGCGTCTGCCCGATCCTGTCAACAATCGCCCCTTCGCTATTGCTTTGGAAAAACAACGCCTCGACCCCTAATGAGTCTGCTATTTCCCCTAGGTTCTTTTCGAGACCATCCAGTGTCAAGCCGCCGTAAAGCTCCGGCTCACGCTGACCTAACAACTGTAAATTGGGCCCGTTGATAAATAATATTTTCATAAGTCCGCTAATATAACACCGGGTAAGAAGGTTTTCAATTGTCCTGAATAATCCGTTATCTTCCGCGCTCTTTGGGAGCGGGAAGCTCGTCTATGCTAAAAGTTTGGGGAACAATAAGTTTTTCAAGTTCCTTCTCGTCAAACACAGTAGCCTGTTCAACAGATGAAGCGGCAAGACCTCCGCGTTTATAAGAATTATATAATTTAACCCCTAGCAGAACCAGTGAGCTCACAAAAATAATGACAATCGCGATAAACGCAAATATCAAACGCTTCACCTTGCGCTCCTCTTCGGGATTTACCTGCATCTCCTCCTCTATGTGCTGGATTATCTCTTCAGAAACCACTTGGCTTGAATCCCTCTTGATGTTTTTCAGGATCAATTCCGTATCCTCTGGACTTATATTATAGAGAGAGCAGAGATTTTTCACGTAGGCATTTGCATAAACCGGGGGCGGAAGCGATTTGTAATCATCGCGTTCCAGAGATGATACGTAGTCCGCCTTTATTTTGGTGATCTGTTCGACTTGAGCAAGACTCAAGCCGCTTCTGACCCTTACTTCCTGGAGAATCTGTCCCGGACTGGCGTTTTCAGGCGAAATACTTCCTGTGAGAAGCACCGGCGTCTTGGGCTGGACAAGCTTCACGGAAGGCGCTTTCGGCTTCGGTGGCACCGGCGGAAATCCACGCCTCAGCATGGCGGGACTTTTGGGCGCCGTCCGTGGCGCAGATGGCGGCTCATCCTCAAATTTTTTCTTTAACTCGGCTATTTCCGTGTCTGAATTCAGGGACGAATGAGTTGTCGGAAATATAGTTGAATCATCTTTATCTTCAGGGAAAACTTCATTCAGCGATTTGGCATTTTCTGGAACAGAAGGCATTTCCTCCTGAGGCGCCGCGGTATTTCTGACTGCGTCATATAAAGGCAACTTTACGGCAGACTGCGTGGATGCAGGCCCGGACTGAAGATGCTCGTCACTTTCGGGCAGCGGCATTTTTTCGGCGGCAACCCGCTTATCGCCAGAACGCTTTTCATTCATGGAAAAGTCGAGAGGAAGGAACTCATGCCCACCCCCTGCTTCCGGCCCCGCACTCAAATTGTTGTCTTTATCTGTCATAATACGCTAAAATACACCACTATTAATTATTTTCTATCTCGTCAAAGACAAGAATATTTCTTTTTGATCCACCTGCCAGCGGCGGACTCACAAGATTCCTCTTTTCGAAGATATCCATTATCTCGGCCGCCTTGTTATACCCTATGCCGAGTCTGCGCTGAATGTAGCTTGTGCTTATCTTTCTCTCCCTGAAGAGGATTTCAAGCGACTTGATTATGTTCTCATCGTCGGAGGGTTCCGAATATTTCGCGACCATTTCCCTTATGAGCGGATCAAGTCCCTCACTGAGGGAACTCTCGTCAAAATCATCATCATCGCCTTCCGGCATCTCGCCATCATCGCCGGAAAGCTCAGATTCATCGCCGGAAATAACCTTGTCATCGAAATTCTGCTCTGCCTGACCGGCAACGAATTCAACCACTTTTTGGATATCGGAGTCTTCAACCATCGCTCCCTGAATACGCTCAAGCACCGCTCCGCCGGGGGGAACGAACAACATATCGCCGCGTCCGAGCAGGGACTCTGCTCCCTTCTGGTCGAGAATAACGCGGCTGTCAACTATCGAGCCTACCTGAAAAGCGATTCGTGAAGGCAGATTAGCCTTGATCACGCCGGTAATGATGTTTGTGGAGGGCCTCTGCGTGGCTATGACTATATGAATGCCGGACGCACGGCCCTTCTGCGCAATCCTGGCAATCGACGTTTCAACGTCGCCCTTGGCCTCCGTCATCATAACGTCCGCAAGTTCGTCCACTATTATAACGAGTATAGGCATTTTTGCGGGTATCTCATTGCCTGCATCGTCCAGTACGGGTTCGGACGGAATCGGTCTCTTGTTGAAGCCCTCAAGATTTTTTGTCTTCACCTTCGCCAGTATCCTGTAACGCTTTTCCATCTCGTTAACGGCCCAGCGCAACGCTATAGGAACCTTCTGCGGGTCGTTCACCACAGGAGTTATCAGGTGCGGCAACGGCGTGTACATCTCAAGTTCAACCACCTTCGGATCGACAAGTATCAGCCTCAAATCTTCAGGCGAAAATTTAAAAAGCAGACTCATTATAAGCGTGTTCATACACACGCTCTTTCCGCTGCCGGTCGCCCCGGCAATAAGAAGATGCGGTGCCCTTGACAAATCCATGACAACAGGCTTGCCGCCGACATCCTTCCCCAGCACGATTGGAATTGCCGCTTTGGCCGCCTTCCACTCCGGCGTTTCCATCATTGACCTTAGCGAAACACCTGACGGCACGGCGTTAGGCACCTCGACCCCAATCGCGTTCTTACCGGGAATAGGCGCAAGGATTCTTATACTTTTAGCCTCAAGCTCCATCGCTATATTGTTCGCTATACTCGTAACTTTCTCAACCTTCACGCCCGGCGCAAGCGATATTTCAAAACGAGTCACGCGCGGCCCTGAAATAAAATTCGTAACCATCCCCTCAACCTTGAAACTCTCAAGCGTCCTCTGAAGTATTCTCTTCGACTCCTCAAGCCAGTCTGCGCTCTGAGTCTTCGCGTCTTCCTGCTTCTGAAGCATCGTAACAGGCGGAAGTATAAATTCACTGCTCAACTGAAAACTGCTCCGCCCCATGTCCAAAGAATCCTTCTTCTTCCCCGACAATGGACGCAGCAACGGTTCATCTCCAGTCAATTTAGGGGCCGTAACCTTTTTGGGGTCCGGAAAAATCTCAGCCTTTTCCTGCGGAGCTTCAACAACTTCAGCAACAGGCTTAATCTCCTTCTCCGGCAGCACCGCGGCCTTCGTTTCATTCGTTTCTCTCGTACGCGCGAAAAGCGACAACGGCTTCGCCTCGGAAACAACCTTTTCTTCCGCATCTTCAAGCTCTTCTTCATCAGAGGTCTGCCGCCTTCGCAAAAGCCCTCCAGCCTCCCCAGCTATGGAATCAAAGGAACTGAAAAATGAAAATACCACACTCTTCCAGTCTGCCAGAAATACAAAAATCGCCCCTGTAAGTACCAATACCGACGCTACAACACAAGTCCCAATCGTCCCGATAACCCTGCGGATAAGCCCGGGCTCTATGTCTCCATAGCCAGGAGCCGCAAGCTGCTGGCCGATTACCCCGCCGGAAAGCGCCGACCATGGAACATCCGCCGCCCCTATCCCCAGCTTCTCCGTGTACGAACAAAAATCTGTCGGCCATATCGCGAAAAATATCGTAATCCCGAGGCACAACGAAATCAACGCCCCTATATAACCCCGCCTGTTTATCGGAAAAGATAGAAACGGCCTTGCAGCCGAAACCACCAGTATCGCCGTTATCGGATATATCGCGACGCCAAAAAGATAAAACATCAGCCTCGATACATTCGCGCCCGCGGGTCCTATCCAGTTCCTGACCAGCTCGTCCGAACCACCCTCTATGACTGCCATGTCCTCCGGACTGTGCGAAACCAACGCCAAGATAAAAAGCAATATCATCACACTCAGAAACACATACTTGAATCTGAATCCGCCAACTACCATCCGAGGCTTTGCCGTGCGCGCCTTCTTATCTGAATTCTTTACCGCAACATTTTCTGCCATGTAAAACACCATTTAACGATGAAGATTAAAACAAAACTTTAATATAACCCTTGTTTTTCAAATACAAAATTCCATTGAACGGAAAAAATAAAAAGTTGCTTCGCCAATGCTTGTAATCCTTGCTTATCACAAAAGAAGAACTATATTCAGAGCCTCGTCTTCATTATCTTAAGACTTTGAGGACATGGAGAGGTGGCCGAGTGGTCGAAGGCGCAGCATTGGAAATGCTGTGTGCGGGCAACTGCACCGTGGGTTCGAATCCCACCTTCTCCGCCATACTTTTCCCTCGCAAATACTCTCTGCTCCCCATTTTGTACCTAAAAATCAGCCTCATCTGACGATAAACCAACATTAAAAGCCGCTCTGCGAGATCGGA